>Ga0116223_10000073_pt1:0-125000 | contig 126069 bp, 114 predicted proteins | sample Sb_taG_3_FD_90092 | JGI IMG/M metagenome (GOLD analysis project Ga0116223, IMG submission 90092) | Peat soil microbial communities from Weissenstadt, Germany - Sb_50d_a_PC metaG | ecosystem: Environmental > Terrestrial > Soil > Wetlands > Peat | place: Germany: Weissenstadt... | reverse complement strand
GCGACGCCGTGGAGAGACTTCCGCTACAACCTCGTCAGCATTGTGGGTCTCGCATTCGGATTGGTGGGCTTCACGGTCGTCGGCGTAGCAGCGGCGTCGCGGTGGATTTTGCCCGGGTTTAACTGGCGGATGGGATTGGTGCTCGGCGCTGTGGTTTCGACGACCGACGCGATCGCCGCGACGTCAATTGCTCACAGGCTGGGCCTTCCGAAGCGAATCACGGACATTCTTGAGGGAGAAAGCCTGGTCAACGACGCGACGGGCCTGCTCGCTCTGCAAATTACAACCGTGCTCCTTGTGACCGGGCATACTCCGTCGGTCTTCGAGAGCGTCTGGAAGCTGCTCTATCTGGTGTTTGGCAGCATCGCGATCGGACTGATCGTTGGCAAGCTGATTCACATTCTCGAGCTGAAGATCGTCGACGCGCCGATCGAAATCACGATCAGCCTGATCGCGCCCTATTTCGCGTATCTCGCGGCAGAAGAGGCGCGCGCTTCCGGCGTCATGGCCACAGTCGCGTGCGGGCTTTATCTGGGGCACAAAAGCTCGCTCTACCTTTCGAGAGGCGCCCGCCTGACGGGACAGGCGGTCTGGGAGACGCTTACGTTTGTCCTCAACGGATTCGTCTTCCTGCTGATTGGCATTCAACTGCCTTACATACTGTCGGGAATTCGCACGCACCACCTGGGAGGGCTGCTGCTTTTGGGTCTTTTGTTCAGCGGCGTGGTGATTCTGCTGAGACTGATCTGGATTTACCCCGGTGCGGCGCTGTCGTTCTATATCCGGCGGCATCTGCTTCACCATCGAGAAAGTCTGCCGAACCCCAAGTCGCTCTTTGTCATCGGCTGGACGGGTATGCGCGGAGTGGTTGCGCTGGCGGCCGCGATGTCGCTGCCGAGACTGATGGAGAGCGGCGAACGTGTTCCCGAGCGGAATCTGATGATCTTTCTCACGTTCTGCGTGATCTTCGTGACACTCGTTTTGCAGGGACTCACCCTGCCTCCGTTGATCCGGCATTTGGGATTGGCAGGCGCGGGCGGGCACAATGCCGAGGAAGAACACGCCCGGAGGGAAATGGTCGAGGGGGCGCTCGCGTACCTCGAACAAAGCCGCGAGGGCGCCGAGGACGAATTTGTGCCGGTGTACGACGAACTGGTTCACACGTACCGAAGACGGCTGAACGCGCTTGAGAGCAACCATGAGGCGGAGCCCGGAGCTCGGCCGCGAGACTACGAGCAGTGGAGAGAGCTTTCGCAACAGGTTGGGAAGATTCAGCGCGCGACGGTTCTGCTCCTGCGGAATCAAAACAAGATCAACGACGAAGTGATGAGAAAACTCGAGCGCGAGATCGATCTGAACGAGGCCCGATATGCAGCCTCGGATCATTCGTGATTCTGCCGCAACGAATTTATGGCCGTGAAATCATCTCGATTCATGGCGACGGTGTACAAGATCTGGATGATGCGGCACGTGGACGTGCCGGACGAGATTGCGCGGGCGCTCGCAAAGCAGATGAGAAGGAGCCGTGACAAGGGTGCGGGGCGCAAGGCCGCGAAGGCAAAATACATTCCCGTTGTCGCGACCGTGGGCGGCAAGAGCACGCGGACGACGCTCGTGCCGGCCGGCGGCGGGCGTTACCGAATGCAGATCAATACGGCGCAGCGCAAAGCAGCCGGAGCCGACGCGGGCGATACCGTGAGCGTCGAGCTACGAATCGATTTGGCGTCGCGCGAGGTTTCGGTTCCGGCGGACTTGCGTGCTGCGCTCGCAAAGCATCCGAAGGCCCGCAAATCATTCGAGCAGATACCGCCAGGACATCGTCGGCAGTTCCTGATGTGGTTCGATCACGCGAAGCAGCCCGAAACGCGGAAGCGACATCTAGAGCGCGCCATCGACCACTTGCTGGAGCGCGCGCTTCTGCGCCCCGAGAAATCCTGAGTTGCGTCTGTTGACTTGCGTAGTGACATGCGCGGACAATCGCGCCGATATTGCCCCGCCGGGAGGGACTCATGCGAACAGGAATCCGGCTCTCAATCTTGTGCGCTGCGATTGCGCTCAGCGCGCCGCAGCTTGCAGCATCACATCAGGCCGAAGCCGCGGGCACTGTGACCATCACTTGCCGAGTGCTCGAAGCTCATACCAGCGCGCATCCCGCCGTGATTGCTGTTGTCTTTCACCAGCGAGACAAGCAGGATCAAGCGCAGATGGGATCGCTATTAGAGAGCCTTGCTAGCGAAAACGTTGAGATGCAGACCGGTGATGGGAATTGGACAGACGTGACGGTCGTGCGGCTGAAGAGCTGCTTCGGGCGTGGGCTGCTTTTGTTGCCCGGGGACGCGCCGCCACTGAAAGAGCGCGCGACGTTCGTGCTCAGGTTTTCGCCGGTCAGCGAGAAGAATTGAGTCAGATCAGTTCACGGAGACATCTCATGCGAACGAAACTTCCAGTCCTCGCACTTACCGTTATCTTGTTTCCCTCGATGGTGGGCGCGCAGAACGGCAATGCCGCCGATGAAAAGGCGATTCGCGACATCGAGACGCAATGGGAGACGGCGTGGAATCATCATGACGTCGCGGCGATGGCTCGGCTGTTCGCGCCCGACGCCGACGTGATCAATCTGGCCGGCGAATGGTTTCAGGGGCGCGACGCATTCGCAAAAAGCCTCGAGGAGTTGCATTCGGGCAAGGTAAAGGAAAGCGTCTGGAAGACGGAGGAGACGCACATCCGATTCCGCACGCCAGAAATTGCGATCGTGCACGTTTACTTCAGCTCCCACGGCGACCGGAATCCGGACGGGACGCCGATGCCGCCGCGCCGGGGCATCTTCACGCGCGTGGAAGTGAAGCGGGACGGGCGCTGGTTCATTGTTGCCTCCCAAGCGACGAACATCGTCCCGCCCGCAACAGCCATGATGGTCGATCCACCTAAACAGAATCCCGGCCAGTAGAACGATTCGCTCACCGGAGCCCAAAGCTCGCGATCCAGAGCGAGGTTGCAGCGCACCGGGAGGCTCAAGTAGGATTTCTCCGATGCGCTTCGCGACGACGTTGGTGCTGTTGCTGACGGTGATTTCCCAGCCCATCAGCGCGCAAACCCAATCCCAGTCCCAATCCAAATCTCAGCAAAAGCAGGACCCTGACCAATTTGGGATGACATGCGCCCAGATCCTGCAGATGAGTTCGTCGGACTGGATCGCAAAAGTCACGGCGATCGATGATTCGTTCGTGGACGGCCAGTTGCGAGGGATACGCGTGTACGGCGCATGCTACGACCAGCGAACAGACCGGCTTGCCGCCTCGCTTGCGCGAACCGGCAAAGGCCCGCTGATGGGCGCCCGGGCGGACTTTCGTGATTTCGACGCCGCTCTGAAGGATTTCACTGCGAAGGCGCTGGAGGCGGAAGCGCTCATGGCCCCCCTTTCGTCGGTTGCGCCTGTGAAAACAGCCTACGCTGCACTCTATGAAAAGCAATTTCGTTATGCTTTCTATGAGTCCTATGAAGAGAGGGTTGCGAAGCCCGCGGCCCCCGCGCACAGCGCAAAACCGGTTTCCGCCGCACCGCCTTCGAATGCGGCGCTAACGCAGCCGTCAGCACATGCTTCATCGGCAGCGGCATCAAACGACGTGGATGAGATGACGCGAGCCAAGAACCGGTTCGGCGAATTGCTCGGCGCGCTGCCGGAGGACAAACTGCACGAACTGCATGAGGCGTTCGGCAAGATTCTCGGACTTCATGAGACGAGCAGCGCCACACAGCTTGCGGTTTACCGCTATGCGATCTTTGTTCTCGAACCGTCTTCGCCGCCTGCATCCCCCAGTGCACAGAAGCCGGCAGTGAAACCCTTTTCGTCGCCGCCATTTTGACGTTCGCGTTGAGGTGGATTCGCGGCGGTGAATTCGGTTATAACCTCCTAGAATGCCCGCTCCGGCGATCGTCGTCGAAAACCTCGAAAAATATTTTCCTCCTGCGCAATCCGGCTGGCGTGCTCTGCTTCACCCATTCGCACGGCCCACGCAATGCGCGCTCGCGGGCGTGTCGTTCGCAATCGAGCCGGGAGAGGCCGTGGCAATTGTGGGGCATAACGGAGCAGGAAAATCGACCCTCTTGCGCATTCTTGCGACGCTGATTTTTCCGACGCGCGGCCACGCGGCGCTCGGCGGCTTCGATGTGGAACGCGATGGCGCCAACGCGCGGCGTCAACTCGGGTACCACACCGGTGGCGATGAGGGCTTTTACGCGCGCCTGAGCGGCCGGGAGAATCTCGCGTTTTTTGCGGCGATGAACAATCTGACCGGCGCCGAGGCGCAACAAAAGATCGCGGCCATCACGAAATGGATGGGGATCTCCGATGATCTCGACCGCCAGGTGCGCACGCTTTCGACGGGAATCACGCACCGTCTGGGCCTGGCCCGCGCGATGCTGCACGGACCCGCCGTGCTGCTGCTCGATGAGCCCACGCGGAGCCTGGACCCGCTCGCGGCGGCGGATTTCCGGCGTTTGCTGAAGGACGAACTTGTGCGACGGCGTGGCACTACGCTGCTCTTTTCCTCGCACACGCTGAGCGAAGTGGATGAAATCGCCGACCGCGTGGTTCTGCTCGACCGCGGAAGGTTAGTCGCGTGCGATTCGCCGCAGCGGCTGCGAGCATCGACTGGCGCCGCAACGCTGGAAAAAGCGATCGAAGGGCTCACGCGGCGCGTGCATTCTGCGGAGGCAGTTTCGTGAGGGCCGGAGGTGCGCTCCGCAAGATTGCCGCATTCTTCTGGCGCGACCTTTCGATCGCCCGCGGCTATCGCGGTGCGCTCGCGCTGGAGACGCTCGAGGCGCTATTCGGCGTGGCCACGTTTTATTATCTTTCGCGTTTCGTCGAAAGCCCGGAGCTCGAGCGGGCGCTGCCGGCGGGGAACAATTACTTCGCATTCGCGCTGGTCGGCTTCGCCTTTTTCGACTATTTGAGCATCGCGATGGGCGCGTTTGATTCGAGCATCGAAGAAGCGCGGCAAAATCGCACGCTCGAGGCGCTGCTGGTCACGCAGACGCCCGTACCGGTAATCCTTGCAGGATCGGCCACGTATCCATTTGCGGCGCTGGCGCTTCGGACGTGCGTGTATCTTGGATGGGGTGCGCTGTTTTTCGGATTTTCACCGCGAGGCGCGAACTGGGCGGGCGCTGTGCTGATCTTGGCGGTTTCGATTCTGGCATTCGCGGGGCTCGGCATTCTGTCGGCGAGCTACCAGATTCTTTTCAAGCGAGGTAATCCCGCGAAATGGATCGTGCTGGGTGTGTCGGGTCTTGTCGGAGGGATGATGTATCCGGTCGCGGTTCTGCCCGCCCCACTGAGAATTCTGGCGCGGCTTATTCCGGTGACGTATTCGCTCGAAGGGATGCGAGCCGCGCTTCTCTCGGGCGCGGGCTGGCGGGAGCTTTGGCCGTCATTTGTGGCGCTGCTCGTGTTTGCGGCGGTGCTGATTCCGGTGTCGTTCGCCGTCTTCGCGTGGGCGCTTCGCCGCACGAAGGTCACCGGGACTCTCACTCACATTTAGCCGAAATCTCACGCGATACCGGCGCTTCAGCGACCAATTCGGATCAATTCGTACGTCCAGCTACCTTCCGAGGAATCTCTCGATCTTTTCGGCCTGAGCTTCGGCTGCATCCAGGTACGGCTTTGCCTTATCAGGATCCTTCTGATCGACCGCCGCTTGCCCCCTTGTGAGATTGGTGTGCATCAGATCCTCGGCGGCCACGATATCTCCCCGCAGGCCGTATCCTTGCGCTGCTTGCGCGCGCCGCAGATTATCCAAACCCGACGCGATTGCAGCGGCGCGGCTGTTCAGTTGATCCACTTGCTGCTCCGCATCGGCAAGCGCTGCGGCCTTGCGCTTCGCTTCCGCCTCTGCCTTCTCTTTCGCTTCCTCTTGCGCCTTTTTCTCGACCGCGGCTTCCGCAGAATTATCGGGGGCGGGTGGCGGGGCGGCCTGGCTGGGCGGAGCCGCCTGCGAATCCGCGGGTTGGGACTGGTCCTGTGCGGGTGGCGTCTGCGCGGCCGGCGTTGGCGCGGGCGCCGCTGCGGAGTTGGTCGCGCCGGTGCTCGCGTGGGCCTTGAGCACGCGCGGCAAATAGAGTCCAGCAGCGAACAGAATCGCTACAACGAGCAGTCCACCGAGCGCCATGTACACGCCGCGACGCCCTGTGTGCGACACGGGCGGCACCGGCTGAGCGCTGGCAGCGGTCGCCGCAAGCGGCGGCACTGTCTGGGCCGGAGGCGGCGCGCCCGCCCACGTTCCAGGCGCGGGCGTTTGCACGGTCGCCGGGCTTGGGAGACGAACCGTCGCCGGCGAGCCAGTAGGCCTCGTTGCAGTTCCGGTGCCGGGGAACACACTTCTAAGCGCATTTCCGAGAGCGTCGGCGGACTGGAATCGAGCGGCAGGATCCTTCGCCAGAGCCATGAGTATGATGTCGTTCAGTCCTGCCGGAAGATCGGGCCGGACCGTGATGGGCGGCTGGGGCGCTTCCTGCAGGTGCGCCGACATCACGGAGTAGTTACTGTGGCCTCTGAAGGGCAACTGCCCGGTGACCATTTCATACAGCGACACGCCGAGAGAGTACAAATCGGAGCGCGCGTCCACCGCTTCGCCCCGTACCTGTTCCGGGGACATGTAGTTCAGCGAGCCCAGGGTTGTGCCGGTGATCGTGAGCCCGACCTCGTTGCCGGGGCGGGCGATGCCGAAGTCCATCAACTTCACGATGCCTTGGGGAGTCAGCATCATGTTGCCGGGCTTGACGTCGCGGTGGATTATGTTCAGTTTGTGCGCGTAGCCGAGGGCCGACACGAGCTGCTCCGTGTAGTTCACGGCTTCGGCCGGGGGGATCGGCCCTCGCTGAAGGCGCGCGGCCAGCGTTTCGCCCTCGACGAATTCCATCATCATCACCAATTGATTGTCCAGGGTGAGCGCCGTGCGGAGTCCGGCGATGTTCGGATGATTCAGGCTCGCGAGCAACTTAATTTCGCGCAGAAAACGGTCGGCCAATTCCTTTTGGGCGGCAAGGTTGGCGAGAAGAACCTTCATGGCCTCGACGCGGTCCGAGATCACGTTCCGCACCTTGTAGACCTTGCCCATTCCCCCGGCGCCGAGGATTCCGAGGACTTCGTAGTCGCCCAACCGCTGACCGATGACAAAATCGTCGCTCATTGCGTTACTCCTTTTGGCTGCTTCCCGCAGCGCCACGATTTCGATCCGGGCCTCAACTCTCCGGGAAGAACGCGGTTCACTTCAGGTTGCTAACGCCGCCTCTCAAGGAGGTGCGGCGAATTGGCAGGGGCGTCATGAATCTTGACGGACGGGCCACAATGAAATTGGCGCATGGCATACCGCCCAAACTGGGGGGGATTGTATCGGGAGCGCTCGCTTCGAGCAATACCATTCCACCTAGACGACCGGGAGATGACGAGCGATTGCGAGGCCTCAGGCTGGAGTGCCCGAGTCTTCCGGTAGCAGGCGGGAGATGAGTCTTTCGAGACGAAGCGCATCCTGCTGGGCGATGCCGGTGAATTCGACCCCCATCCCTTCGCCCGGCGTGACGTTGCGCACGACGGCCTTGCTCCGGATTTCGCCCTCCGGAACGGAAAGCAGGACAGTAACGACGGCCCCGAGGGCTGCGGGGGTGGGCGTCGCGATAAACAAGCCACCGACGTTCAGATCCCGAACGCGGGAGACATTCTGCTGGTTGCCAGCTTGCCACGCGACCCAGATACCCTTCGGCGTCGGGATTCGTTGGAACCGGCGATTAGACTTCGACATATCCGGGAAGCAAACCTCTCGATAGTAACAGTACTAACTATAACGTCGTCGCCCCGCTAAATCATCCATCGTGTCGCAATTTCCGCTGTGCGGGTTCAGTCGACGAGAATGCGTTGCGCCGCTGGCGATTATGGCTGCGACGAGATCACGCGGACCGGGCGCCGATCAGACTTCGACTTGCGGAGAACTGCCGGCTACAGTAGAGTTTTTGTCCACCCCATTGGGCGAAACTAGATGAAGGTTCCTGTTCTCGATCTAAAGTCGGAATACGCCGAACTCCGGGACGAGATTCTCGCCGCGCTCGATCGCGTTTGCCAGAGCTCGGCGTTCGTTCTCGGGGAGGAGGTCGAGGCTTTCGAGAGGGAATTCGCCGATTTCTGCGGCACGAAGCATTGCGTGGCGCTCGCCAGTGGCACGGCTGCGCTCCACGTGGGCCTGCTGGCACTCGGAGTCCAGGCGGACCACGAGGTCATCACAAGCCCCAACACTTTCCTCGCTTCGGCCGAAGCGATCACGTACTGCGGAGCCGTGCCGGTCTTCGTTGATATCGACCCGGCCACAGGAAATCTCGATCCGAAACTCATCGAGCGGGCCATCACGCCGCGCACCCGGGCCATCCTGCCGATTCACCTCTACGGCCGTCCGGCCAACATGGATCCGATCCGCGAAATCGCGGCGCGGCGCAACCTCCGCATTCTCGAAGATGCCGCGCAGGCTCACGGCGCCCGTTATCGCGGCCGGCGAGCCGGGGGGCTTGGACATGCGGCGGCATTCAGTTTTTATCCCACGAAGAATCTCGGAGCGTACGGCGAAGGCGGGGCGCTCACCACGGACGACGATCAGATTGCAAAGTTTGCGCGCGCGGCCCGTTCCCACGGCCAGACGGCGCGCTACGAACACGAGTTTGTGGGTTACAACTACCGCATGCACGGCTTTCAGGGCGCCGTCCTGCGGATCAAGCTGCGCCGCCTTTACGCGTGGACGGCCCGGCGCCAGGAAATCGCAAGGGAGTACCGCCGGTTGCTCGCCGCCTCGCGTGTTGAAATGCCGGTGGACGATTCGCGGGACGAATGCGTGTATCACCAATTTGTGATTTACGCGAGTAACCGGAACTCCGTGATCGCACACCTCACAGCGCGTGACATCGAGACGGTGGTGCACTATCCCAAACCGGTGCATCTACAGCCGGCGTATTCGTCGCTCGGGCTCCCGCCTGGTACATTCCCCCAAGCCGAGCGCGCCTGCGAGCGCGTGCTCAGCCTTCCGGTGAACCCGAGACTGACGGCCGAGCAGATTGCCTACGTAGCGAATTCCGTACGGGAAGCAGCGGGAGAGAAGTAGGAATCGATCGGCAAATCCCGCGACGCGAGATCACGCATTCGCGCTATTAGCCGATTCGTTGTGAGGGGCGGGCGTTTCGTCTACGTCGCGGCTCGGCGCAGGAGTGAAGCCTACGGTTCCAGTCACGGCATGCGTGTTGCGGTCCCGCAGCGTCTCCGAAATCCCCTCGAAGAGCTTCGCGCACGAATCGCGCAGCGACTGATCAGCCGAGCGCATGAGCGACTCGATAGCGTTTTGGCCATGCTCGTTCAGCCGGCGCACCGACGACACCACCCAGGAGTCGCCGGCGGTCTGCAAGCGGTCCTGGTATCTTTCCACGAATTCGTCGCTCGCGCGATTCAGGTTTTCGATCCACTCCCGGTGGTGAGAATCGCGCTCGGCGCGATATCCATCCAGTGCAGAGGCGAACTCGGCAGCGAGGGCACTGCGGCCCTCCGCGACGCTCGTCCCGACCTGGGTAGCCATTTGCTGGTTGAAGCGATCGATCGAAGCTGCCGCGCTCGTCTCGAGATTGCCCAAAAGCTGCCGGGACAACTGCTCGAAATCCCGCCGGCGTTCCTCCATCGTGTTGTGGCTGGCGTTTGCGAATTGCTGGGCCTCCTGCTCAGAAATGCGGCCGAGCACTTGCCCAAACGACGCCGCCGCTGCCTCCGCTGCCTCATCGAGCTGCCCGCGCGTGCGTCCCGCGATCTCGGCGGCAACACCCTCGATTTGCTGGTGAATTTGAGCGAGGTGTCCGGCGGATTGTTCGCGGAGCTGGCCCTCAAATTGACGCGCGGCTTCAGCTGTCTTTTCTTCGAAGCTGCTTCCGGCGGAGGCAAGCGTCTGCTCAATCAGCACCTGCAGGCGCGCCCGCGCCTCCTGCTGGAACCATTCCGAGGAGCGGCCGATGGATTCGGCGGCGGCGTGGGAAGCACGGACCCCCGCCGCATCCAATTCTTCGTTCCACTTTGTCAGGGCTTCCGTCCGCGCCACTTCGAAATCGTTGCGAAGGTTCGCGAGCGTTGCCGCCAAGTTGGCGCCCACTTCGCGCTGGTTATTCTCCGCGATCTGACGCAGGCGCTCGCGGTGCAGACGGAGGCCCTCATCGGCTTCAACCTCGCGAGCGGCAAGTTCATCAAGCAGCCGGGATACACGCTCGGTGCGGGGCGCCAGCTCTGCCTCGATATCTCCCACGGTGCGCTCGACCAATTGGCGGCCCAGGGCGTCAAGAGACGGCGCGAGGCGCTGCGGCATTCCCGCCGCAAGACTCTCGACGCGCCGGTTCATTTCGTCGGTCTGGGCCTGCAGGATGTTTTCGAGGCGCCGATGGAGCTCGTTGAGCGAATCGTGGCTTGCGGCCTCGAGTTGCGCTGAATACTCCTTCATCCGGCTCGCCGAATGCTCGATCTCGGAGAGCGAAGAGCGCGCCCGCGCCAATTCTTGCTCGAGCGTGGATCTCACGCTTGAAACCGTGTCGCGAGCCTCCGAATACATCTGTCCCAGCGGCTGGCGGATCTCCGCCAATCGTTCGGACATCTTCTGCTCGGCCCGGCGCAAGACTTCCTGAGAGCGCCCGGACAACTGCGCCACGAGGCGCTCGACTCCTCCGTCGAGTGAAGATTGCAAAAGTTCGTTCCACTGGGTCTGCGCAAGTGCCATCTCAGACGCCAGACGCTCTCGCCAGGTCGCGGCGAAAGATTCAGAAAGTTCCGCCGCTTCCTTCGACGCCGCCGGTTGCTGTTGGGACCGCGCTGCTTCCGCGGCTTCCATTTGAAGGCGGGCCTGCGCCATGCGGCTCACCGACTCGAGCGCCAATTCCTTTTCGGCACGCAGCGCCTGCGCCTCGCGATCCAGTTCCTGGAGAAGCTCGCGCGTCTGGCGGAAGCCCTGTTCAAATTCCGTCTTGAGGCGCGTGAGAAATTCTTCCTGAGTGGCTGATATTTGAGCCGAAAAACGTTCGCGCGCGTCGTTCGCTACGCGTTCCGATTGTTCGACCAACTGGCGGATTTCCTCTGCGGCCCGTCCGGCAGCAGCATCCGCGGCTTGGCTGGACTGGCGCTGAAGCTCGGCGCTCCACTCGCGGAAAAGGGGGCTTTCCGCCATGGGCAAGGACCCTACTTCCAAGGGAGATCGAACCGTCGAATCCGGCTCCGGCGAAATGTCTGTCATTTGAGGGGAGGCCTTTTCCATAAATGTTTCCTGCGGTACCGGCTCGGCGCCGGCTGTGGAATCCTGCACAAATTGCGGGCTTGGCTCAGGCAATGTCTCCGAGATGGCTTCGACCGGTGGCGTCGCGGCTCCCCAGTTTGCGGGAGCGGACTCGATGCCCCAGATGTCCGAGGGACTTTCGAGCTCCACCGCAATCTGGAAAAACTCGCGCACCGAATGCGGGCGTTGAATCCATGCAACGCGCGCGCGAACGTGGCGACGCCGGCCGCCCTGAGGGAGCTCGAGCGTCACCCAACTGTTTTTCGGCAGGTGATGCTTCGAAGCATAACGGCAGCCGTGAAGGTTCAGGGCCAGCGTGGAGGTGCGTTCCTCGAAAGGCTGCCCGAGCAAGTCGATTCCGCGAACGATCACTGGCACGGACGTCGAAATTCGCTCACTGCGACGCCGCTGAGTGCTGGGCTGGGCTGGGTCCACTTCTGGCACCGGATTCCTCGAAACCACCTGCGAGAGAATAGCACTCTCTCACAGGCTGGTCGAGTGGGGAGATAGCCTCACTGAAAAACCAAAATCGAAAACGGATCCAACATTACGTTTCGGGAAGCAGATGCTCTTGCTCCCCAGGCGAACGCGGTGCTCCTATTTCTTTTTCTTCGCCGGCGGCCTTGAACCTACCGTGGTGCTTTGGCCGCCGCCCATCGCAGCCAGCGCGTCGAGGTTCTGCTTGGCTTGTGCCGCATACGGGCCGTTCGGGTCGATGTCGATGCACTTCTGATAGGCATCGGCGGTTTCCGGCGGAATATCGAAGGTAATCGTGTCGCCCTGTTGTTTGGGGACGATCAATCCCGTGTAAGCGCTCCCGAGAAGGAACCACGTTTGCGCATCTTTCGCGTCAGCTTGCGTGGCCTTCAGCAGGGGAGGAACCGCGTCCTTAAAGTCGCCCTTATTGTTGAGGACGATTCCGATGTTTTTCCAGCACCGAGCGACGTTCGCAGGCATGGGATCGAGGGCCGCAGCTTTGTCGCAATTGGCGCCTGCATCGGCAATTTTTGCGGTCATCGCCGCCGGATCCGTCAGCGCGGCCGCAGCGTTGGCTTCGGCTGAGCTCAAGCCGTTGTAGTAGCTAGGCATCGGATTCAGGTCGACTGCCTTCTGATACGCGTTGACGCTGTCGTCGTAGCGCGAGGAGAGATTGTAGGCAACGCCCAAATTGGACCAGATCACCGCGTGATTCTTGACATCCTTTGCGCCGACGGCCTGCTCCGCCTGCTGAAGCTCGGTGATTGCAGTCTGATAATCGGCGTTCAGCTTGTCCTGAATCGCGGGTTTCTGATCGGCTGTGGCGGCTTTGAGCTGCTTACGCAGGTCGTCGGAGTCATTCAATGCAGCGACGCCCGCGTCAACGTGCGCCTTCATGCCTTTGAATTGATTGGCCGCTTCTGACTGCTGCTGCTTTTGCTCCGGATGCGCCGCAGCCTGCTGCTCGAGGATGACTTTGAAATTGATGGTGACGTTGGTGTCACCATCGGCAGTAACTTGGTGCTGTTCCGAATAATTCAGCTGGTCGGCCTGGCTCGTCAGAACAAACGTGTAGACACCGGCCGTCAGCCCGATCTGGCTGAACTTCCCATCCTTGTCGGTCTTCAGCGTGTAGTTCCGGCCCGAGTCGCTCTTGATAACCACGGTGAGCCCGGCCCACGGCTTTCCGTCGCGGTCCATCACTTGACCAACGACGTGCCCATTTTGGGCCCTGGCGATCGTCGGAAGAAGCAGGGCTACCGCCAGTGCCATCCATACCGGAATCAGTCGTCTCATCTTGTTATATCCTCCGACAGCGAAATGTCGCACTCCCCCGTTACAATCGACACCATTATGGCGCAACTCGCGCTCGATAGGCGATAGGATCGCTCAGTCCCGCCTCGGCGAAGGCCCGCAGGCGCAGCCGGCAACTATCGCACGTACCACACGCTTCGTCTTCGAATTGGTAGCACGACCATGTGAGGTCGAGCGGCGCGCCGAGTTCCTTGCCCCGGCGAACGATTTCGCTCTTTCGCATCGCGATCACCGGCGTAACGATTTCAATTTGAGTTTCGGGACGCGTTCCCTCGCGGATTAGCGCCTGGAACGCCCGATAATACTCCGGACGGCAATCGGGATAACCCGAACTATCTTCCGCCACAGCCCCGATAAAAATCGCCGTCGCGCCGATCACTTCCGCCCAGCTAACCGCCGCCGAAAGAAAATGTGCGTTGCGAAAGGGCACGTAGGTGATTGGAATTCCGGCGTGCGGCGCCAGCGCTGCGCCCGATTCCGGCACGGAAATACGCTCGTCCGTCAGCGCCGAACCGCCGATTTGCGCGAATGCGTCAAACCGCACCACCAGCCGCTCGCGAACGCCATAATAATCCGCGATCGCGTCGAACGCCCGCCGCTCGCGCTGTTCCGTGCGCTGGCCGTAGCTCGCGTGCAGCAGAGCGAGGCGGTGCGTTTGATTCGCGATCGCGGCGGTGACGCAGGAGTCCATGCCCCCGCTCAACAGCACGACCGCCTTGGGCTTCTCCGCCATCGCGTGCGTTCAAACTCCCTTCATTGCTGGGTCCCAGATGAACTTGTGCAACTGCAAGCCAAGCCGGACCGGCAGCCCGTCCGCCAGAATCCACTCAGCCAGCTGCCGCGCATTCAAGCCGGGCCAGGCTCCCGCTGGGTCCGCGAACACTGGAGAAAACAGCACCTGGTTGACGCGCTGAGCGAGGCCGTGGCGCGCCGTGAAATCGCGCGCAAAATCATAATCCGCGCGGCTTGCAATCACAAACTTGATTTCGTCTTTTTCGTCGATCGCGCCGAGGTTCGCCAGATCGAAGGTGCCGGGCTCGCCTGAGTCCGGACACTTCACGTCCACGATCTTGATGACTTCGCGGGGCAAGGTGCCGACGAAACGCTCGCCGCTCGTCTCGATCATCACCGTGTAGCCCTCGGCGAGCAGCTTTTCAGCAAGCGCTGGCGTCTCCGGCTGGAGCAGCGGCTCGCCGCCCGTGATTTCCACGAGTGAAGTCCGCCCTGCGCCGTTGCCCGCGAGTGCTCGCACCTTACTCAGCACTTCATCCAGGCTGTATTTCGTCCCGCCGTGGAAAGCGTAGGCGGTGTCGCACCACGTGCAGCGGAGATTGCAGCCCGTGAGACGCACAAAAATGCACGGCAATCCGGCGCGAGTGCCTTCTCCCTGAATGGATTTGAAGATCTCCGTGATGACCATGGCGAAATGCTCGAAGGGTTGCAGCGGCGCCATCCAGCGCGGCTTCTAGGGCCGATATGTTGCCGCGCTCGTCTCAGTCTCCCACACTGTAATGCTCGCCACACTCGCGCCGTTTGGCGAGCGGCGCAGCTGTTTCGCCGTCTGATCGTAAATGTGCCGTGCAATGTTTTCCGCAGACGGGTTCAGCTTGTCGAAGGGCGCCAGCTCGTTCAAGTACTTGTGGTCGAGCGACCCAATCACGTTGCGGATCACCTGCTTGAGATGGACGAAATCGTACAGCAGGCCCGTGGAATCGAGCTCCTTGCCCTCGAGAATCACGCGCACCTTGTAATTGTGCCCGTGCAGGTCTTCGCACTTTCCGTGGTATTCGCGCAAGTTGTGCGCGGCGGCAAATGTTTCGTCAACGCTGACTTCGTACATGGGCCTTCTTTCGAGTCCGGCCGAAAGCGCTTTTCCAGCTACTCCACGTGGTTTTCCATGAAGCGCGCGACTTCCGAAAGGTCCTGCGTGGTTTTGTACTCAGGCAGGGACTCGATAAAAATTTTACCATACTGCATGCGCTGGATGCGGTTATCGAGGATGGACAGAATGCCGCGGTCCGTCTTCGACCGTATGAGCCGGCCAAAGCCCTGCTTCAGCGCCAAAACGGCTTCGGGGACCTGATATTCCGCGAATGGGTTGCGCCCGTCCTCCTGGAGCGCGCGCACGCGCGCGGCGACGATCGGATCGCTCGGCACGGCGAAAGGTAGCTTATCGATGATGACGCACGAAAGCTGCGCGCCGGGGACGTCCACGCCCTGCCAGAAGCTGGAAGTAGCAAACAGCACGGCGTTCGGCGTCGTACGAAAGCGGTCGAGCAGGATCGATCGCGGCGCGGTTCCCTGAAGCAGGAGGGGAAAGCTCACGCGGTTCGACACCCGCTCGTAAATATCTTTCATCTGCGCGTAGCTGGTGAAAAGGCAAAAGGCGCGGCCCTGCGAGATTTCGAGAAGGCGCGTGATTTCATCCGCGGCGCTCGCGGCGAAAGACGGATGACGCACGTCCGGGAGCGATCGAGGTATGTAAAGCAGCGCCTGCGTGCGGTAGTCGAACTCCTGTGCCAGCACGTTTTCGTGCGCAGGTTGGACGCCGAGGCGCTGCTTCAAATAATCGAATTTACCGCCGACTGCAAGAGTCGCCGAAGTGAGCACAACCGTGTCAAATTGGTCGAAGAGCTTTTCGCGCAGGATTTCGCTCACGTCGATGGGCGTCGCCGCAAGAAACACTCCACGCCCACGCCGCTCGTACCAGTAAACGTACGTCTTTTCTTCGCTCTCCATAAGGAATGCCAGTTCCCGGCGCATTTCGGCCGCGCGTCGCGCCATCGCGACCACTTCCTCGGGCTTCGGCGAGAGCGCCGCGAGTTCGGTCTCGATTCGCTTCACGGACGAGGCCAGCTCGTCGTACGCCTCGCGATTTTGATCGAGGAAGGCGTGCCGTTCAGCGGGCCCAAACGGATAGCGCCCTTCGCGTTCCGGAAAGCGCTCGAACAGGCTGCGGGCGCGCTCGCGCAGCCCTGCTAGATGCCGTCGCAGCGGCCCCGCTTCGATCTGAAGCACGCGGAGCAGATTCTCGGTGTCCCGTGCGAGCTCCTCGAAGCGGTAGCTCGAAAGCTGCCGGCCGAAGTAATCGCTCGCCACGTCCTCGATCTCGTGGGCTTCGTCGAACACGACTGCGGAATATTCGGGCAGGATCGAGCCGAAATCATCCTGGCGGATGGCGAGGTCCGCGAAGAAGAGATGGTGGTTGACGATGATCAGATCCGCTTCATGAGCCCGCTGGTGCATCGCGGTGATGAAGCAGCGCTGGAAGTCCGCGCACTTCTGACCGGTGCAGAGATCGCTGCGCGCGTCGATGCGGTTCCAAAGCTCCGCATCGTCGGGGAGAAATGTCAGTTCGTTGCGGTCACCCGTTTCGGTCAGCCTCTCCCAGTCGCGTATCTGCGCGAACCAGTCGATCTCGTCGATTCCTTTCAGAACCGGCTGGCCCTCCATCTGGTGGACCTTGTGCCGGCAAAGGAAATTTGCGCGGCCCTTCATCAAGGCGGCCTTCAGATTCGGCGCGAAATGCTTTTGCAGAAAAGGCACGTCCTTTTGGAAGAGTTGCTCTTGAAGCGATTTGGTAGCGGTCGAAATGACCACGCGTCGGCCGCTGCGAATCGCGGGGATCAGATAGGCAAGCGTTTTTCCAGTGCCCGTGCCCGCTTCCACGACCACGTGCTGATGTTTCTCGAAAGCCTCGTCGGCGATCTTCGCCATGGCGAGCTGGGCAGGCCGGAATTCGTATCCTGGATGGCGCTTGGATAGCAGGCCGCCGGGACCGAAAATGTCTTCTACGGTGACTTCCTCGGCTTTCTTCGTGGCGGCGTTTTTTGGCATGGATGTTGCCGGGATCGAAAAGCCCGGATACACAGGGACCTAAAATAGCACACGCGTTCGAAGAAACGCCTCGCGTCAGCGCTTCGAGGCTTCTTCGAGACTTTTCGCCCAGTGCGAGAGGTGCTTGAGCGACGGCGAGTGCGTGTGATCGACTTCGAGCGGCGTGATGGAAATGGCCCCGTCCCGGATGGCGGCGTGGTCGGTATCCGGATCGATGCCTTCGGTGAATTGCTGCTCGCTCAGCCAGTAATAGCGCCGTCCGCGCGGATCGCTGCCGGGCTGCAGCAGGTTGCGCGTGATTTTCGAAGATTGCCGCGTGAACCGCACCTCTCCGGTCCAGTCCTGCGGCACGTTGATGTTCAGCAGTACGCCGGGCGGCAATCCTTCTCGGAGAATCAGCGGCACGATGGTGCGCGTGAAGTGCGCGGCGGGTGCAAAGTCGAACTCCCGCCCTCGATATGCGACGGACACGGCGATCGCAGGCACGCGATTGATCGCGGCTTCCATCGCTGCGCCGACCGTCCCGGAGTAATAGATGTTTTCGCCGGCGTTGCCGCCGCGGTTGATTCCGGAGACGACGAGATCGGGCTTCTGTTTGAGCAGCGTATGGAACGCCAGAATCATTGCATCCGCGGGCGTGCCCTCGATGGAGTATTCGCGCTCGCCGATTTCGTCGCAATAGATTGGCTGACGCAGCGTGAGCGATTGAGCTCCAGCACTTCGTTCGCGCGAAGGCGCAACGACGGTGATCGTGGCCATTTCCTTGAGCGCCTCAACCAGCGCGCGCAGGCCTGGCGCGTGAATCCCGTCATCATTCGTGATCAGAATATTCGGCATGGAAATCCTGCTGCGGGCCAAGCGTCGTTGGGAAGACTCACGTTCGCTTCACGCGGAAGGAAAGATGGTCGGGACGACTGGATTTGAACCAGCGACCTCACGCACCCCAAGCGTGCGCGCTACCAGGCTGCGCCACGTCCCGACCGCATTCAACCGCATTTCAGCGTATCACTCGCGTTCGAGAAGGGTCAAGACAGCGAGCAGCTCTTCGTGCAGATCGAGGAGGAATTTCCGGTGCGCGCGGGCGGCGGGGCCGTGCTTTGCCGGCGCCTCCGGGATACGGATCAGTTCACGGGGCGCTTCGCCAAGTGAGCCTTCTGCGTGGCCGCTGGTTTGGTCCGCGAGGTGCTTTCGCGCACCCGCGATGGTAAAGCCCTCTTCGTAGAGTAACCGCTTAATTTCAAAGACCGTCTCGATGTCCTCGCGGCGATACAGCCGGTGGCCGCTCGGGCTTTTCACGGGCTGCAAAGTGGGGAATTCGGACTCCCAATAGCGCAGAACGAAAGCCTTCGTCGCCGTCAGGCGGCTCACTTCTCCGATGCGGAAAAGGCTCTTTTCCGGAAGTTCGCGCGCAGCTTGGGCCGCACTAGCCATAGCTTGTCTGTATCCTAGGCCGATTTCCCCCGGTGTCAACCCCCGCCCCTCGAAAGCGGGGTCCGACGCTATCTGCTCGAGTCGCCTTTGTGCCCGTGGCGCGGATTGGGCTTCCCGCCAGGGCGCTTCTGCTGGCCGCGATGCTTCTCGCTTCCGCGTTTTTCGCTGTGGCGCGGCCTGCGCTTTTCGCCGGGGCGCATTTCGCGTTTTTCGCCTTCCGGCCGCTCGCGCTTCTTCAGGCGCTGCGTGAAGCGGATCGGCGTCCCGATGAAATCGAAGCTGGCGCGCAGCCGATTCTCCAGGAATCGCTGGTAGCTGAAGTGTAGCGGCTTGGTCTGATTCGTGAACAGCACGAACGTGGGCGGCGCGGTCGTCGCCTGTGTGACGTAGTAAATTTTCACCTTACGGCTCGCCGGAGAGGTGCCCTGATCGAGATCCACGCTCGCCAGCCAGCGATTAAGTTCGCCCGTCGAAATCCGCCGCTGACGCGCCACGGCCACGCGATCGATAAGCGTGTAGAGTTTCTCGATGCGCTCACCCGTGAGCGCAGACAGAAACACAACCGGCGCGTACGAGAGAAACTTCAGCTTCTGCCGGACCATCGGCTCGTAATCGGCGAGCAGCTTGCTCGGATTCGCGCCGGCGCCTTTGCCGCCGTGTGCTTTCTCGCGCTCGGCTCTTTCCCCCGCGGCCTCGAGCGCCAGGTCCCACTTGTTCATCGCGATGATCACCGACCGGCCCGACTGCTCCGCATAGCCCGCGATCGTCGCGTCGTGCGACGTCACTCCCACCGATGCATCGACGACAATCACGGCGATGTCCGCGCGCTCCAGATGGCGCCGCGCCATGATGACGCTCAATTTTTCGGCGATGAGATTGGTCTTTCCCTTGCGGCGGATTCCGGCCGTATCGAGAAAGCGGTACGTCTTACCGTGTCGCTCGACCACGGAATCGACTGCATCCCGCGTGGTTCCCGGCTCAGCCGAAACAATCGAGCGCTCGGCCCCGACCAGTTGGTTTAGAAGCGTCGATTTCCCGACGTTCGGCCGGCCGATGATCGCGATGTTGATGTCGGGCTTTGCCGCGGGTGCCTCACCGCGTTCAAAATCCCGCGTCACTGCGTCTAGCAGCGTGTCGATGCCGAAACCGTGCTCGGCTGAAATCGGGAAAACTTCGTCACCCAGCTCGTAGAATTGCGCGGCCATCTGCGCCTGCTGGAACGAATCCACTTTGTTGACGGCCAGCACGGGCGGCTTCCCGGCGCGGCGCAAGAGCTGCGCGAGTTCCGCGTCGAGCGGCACCGGCCCTTCGCGGCCGTCCACCACTTGCACGACCCGCGTGGCGTTTGCAATCGCCGTGTTTGCCTGCCGCAGGATTTCGCCGGGGATTCCGGCCTTGTCTTCCGGCACGATCCCGCCCGTATCGACTACTTCGAACGCGCGGCCCTCCCAGTCGGCTGTGCCGTAGATGCGGTCGCGCGTGATGCCGGGCTCGTTCGTGACGATCGACCGTCGCGTGCCCGTCAGGCGGTTAAAGAGCGTGGACTTCCCGACGTTGGGCCGTCCTACGATGACGATGGAAGGAAGCTTTGAGGCCATTAGCGGCGCGCCAGCATTTTCTGCAACTCGAGCCGGCGCGCGAGTAAGCGGTTCAACTCAGTGGGCAGTGCTTTTGATTCGATCTTTTTCTGCAAATCGGCAAGCTCCTGTTCGACGGGGCGGCTGCGCAACACGCCGAGGCAGCTTTCGGCCTCTTCCCACGTGGCTTCCATAGACGGCTCGAAAAGAATTTCGAAGAGCGTGCGGCGGTCTCTGTCTTCAAGCGCCGCCGCAAGAGTGGCTGCGTCGGGCCGCTCTCCAACTTTGTTCACGAGAACCTCGAAGATTCTCTCGGTCTCGAGCCCGCGATGCAATGCGTCCGAAATGATCTCTTGTGCGAGTTTTTCCCGGAATCCCTCGGCTTCGACCAGCATCCTAATCAGCTGTTTTTCGGCGGGCCGCACAGCCGGCCCGAGCAACTCCGCGTTGGGCTTCACTTCGCTGCGGCGCTCAGCGGCCGCGCGGCGCAGCGCTTCGCGCAAGACGGGCTCGTCCACGCGCAAGTCCGACGCAATTCGCGTGGCCCATTCCGAGCGCAGCAAGCGGTTCGGCAGCCGCTGCACGTAGGGCATCAGGAAGTTGAGCGCGGCGACTTTCCCGGCAGCCGTCGTTCGGTCCATCTGACGGGCTCGGCCGATGAGATAGTCGAGGTAAGGCGGCGCTTGCGCGAGCAGCTTGCGGTACGCGTCCGCGCCCTGCTCCTTCAGGAACTTATCCGGATCGGCGCCTCCCGGCAGCGCCAGCACGCGTACATCGAACTCTTTTTCGAGTAGCAGAGTGAGCGAGCGCTCGGTCGCCACCTGCCCGGCGGTGTCCGGGTCGTAGTTGACCACGACGCGCTGCGTGAATCGGCCCAGCAGCTTGATTTGCGCTTCGGCCAGGCTCGTGCCGCAGCTTGCGACCACGTTGGCGATTCCCGCGCGCGCCACGGCGATCGCGTCCATGTAGCCTTCCACGAGAATTCCGAAATCGCTTTGCCGCAGCGATTCCTTCGCGCGATCGAGGTGATACAGCACGTTGCTTTTCGTGTAGATCGGCGTCTCGGGCGAGTTCAGGTATTTCGGCATGTCGTCGCCCATCGCTCGCCCGCCGAACGCGATGATTTTCCCGGCGTCGTTCGCAATCGGGAACATGATCCGGCGGCGGAAGCGGTCGTAAAAGCGCCCGCCCTGATCGCGCGAGAAAAGACCGGAGGCTTCGAGCAGCGCTTCGGAATATTTCGGCTTCAAAAGGCGCAGCAGAGCATCGCCCGACGATGGCGCAAATCCCAAACCGAATCGCGTCATCGCCGCGCGATCCAGGCCGCGATCTTCCAGATACGCCGACGCAACTTTGCCCTCGGCCCCTTCGTGGAGCTGCCGCGCAAAAAACGCCGCCGCCTGCTGGTGCATTTCGACAATTGCGGCCCGCTGCTGATTTTCGCGCCGCTCCTCGGGCGAGCGCTCCCGCGGCCTCGGGATCGGGATGCCGCACTTTTCGGCGACGGTGCGTACCGCCTCGGGGAACTCGCACTTTTCCATCGCCATCACGAATTTGAAAACGTCGCCGCCCTCATGGCAGCCGAAGCAGTAATACATCTGCTTCACTGGGTGCACGCTGAACGACGGCGTCTTTTCCTGATGAAACGGGCAAAGGCCGGTGAAGTTCTGGCCCGTCTTTTTCAGGCGAACGTATTCGCCGATCACGCGGACGATGTCCGCCTGCTGCTTCACCTTCTCCGCGAATGAGCCAGCTTCCGCCATTACCATCCGACGGGACTAGTCGTCTCTTTTCCCCTGAATGGCATTCCAAATCTGGACGAGACCACCGGGCCGCGTAACCAGCGCCTCTGGCCTTACGCCCAGTGCGCTCCGGGCATTCCTCATCGAGGAAGCGCCAAACATAGCTGCAAGTAGATACTTTCGTTCGCTAGCTTTGCCATCCATCCGTCCCTGCTCAGAGGTAAAATGAAAAAGAGCTCTCTGAACCACCGCTTGTGCTAAGTGCTGTGCCTCCATGACCTCCTTGTATTTCAGAGGCGCGCGGCGGCGACGGCGACCGTGAGCAGAGGTGGCGTCTCGAAGTTGATGTACGAATCTTACTCTTTCCGTCATCGGTTTCGGCTCGTCTCCGGGAAACCCGACAGGCTCCTCGGCATCGACGCCAATTCGACGAAGCCGATCATGGAAACGCTCCAGGTTTTGACCCGGTTCGCCAACCAACGCCTCGATCACCCGAAATGAACTTAGCAGTGACGACTCCAATTGGACTCGGACCTTGTCTGTGTCTGGAACGGAGTCAGGCTCACTCAAGACCTCCGTAATGGAATCGCCCTGAAAGATGTAGTCGGAGACGGCCTCCTGGTAAAAGAGCAATGCATCGAACAATTCCTGTTTCGCAAAGACAGTCGGCAAATAGAAGAATACCTCGGCTAGACTTCCTTCAGAAAATGTCACGCTTGACAGCGCCCGAGCCCGCAAACCGTCGATCAGCGGGTGCGCGTATGGCGGCTCCGACTGATTAGCTCGCTCAAAGTCAGATTCAAAGATGCGGTCACCCCTGAGAATTTCTCTGGGAATTCTATAAGGCTGTAAATTATGTTCGACGGGCCAGCCATGATCCAGCGAAATGAGGGCTTGCACGGCCTCAGAAATCCTCTTAGCCGCCGCCTCTGCCCCCGGACCCTTGTGAACCACGAGGAGTAGACGACCATATCCCGCCCAATGCCAAATGTCCCGGCGAACTCTCTCCCTGGTGCGCAAGAACAGCACAGGTCGCAGTTCCGCCCTGCACCCGTGGACGGTCGAAAGAACTCGGGGTGGACGCCGGACCGTACGTTCCCGCCCAAGAGCGCCGTTCAGCGAGAACCCTAGCCCCATCAATAGGAAATTGAGGGAGTCGTTGGGCACGCTCTTGCGTCCTCTTGTCCTCGCCATTCTAGAACCACCAAGCATGCGAACACCACCCTTGGCAACTGCCGATTTAGCCCTTCAGGTCAACGACAGTAATCGCCGCGCCGCCGCGATCCTCGGCTTCCGCGTGGGCGCTCTCGACTAGTGGGTGCGAAGACAGAAATTCCGCCAATCCTCTGCGGAGCGCGCCGGTGCCGTGCCCGTGAATGATCCGTACGCGCACTAAGTTATGGAGCGCCGCTTCGTCGATGAACTTGTCCACTCGGCGCGTCGCTTCCTCAACCGTACACCCAATCACGTTGATTTCCTCGGAAGCTACTTCATCACTTGGATGTGCGTGGACCGTGACCCCGCGCAGTCGCCCTGCGGCAGCATCGGGCTTTGGCGTCTTTGAGTCGCTCTCAATGCCGAGGATGTCGCTGAGCGGCACCTTCATTCGCAGCGGCCCCGCTTCGACTTCGGCCATCCGGCCATCGTGGCGGCGAAAGAGCATCGGCTGCTTGAAGCCTTTCACTTGCACGCGCAGCCCCGCGGAAAGTTGATCGGGCGCCACCGGTTTTGCGGGAGCTTCGACCGCTACGCCGAGGTCCGCCTGCGACGCAGCGAGCGTCTCAACGACAGCGGCATCCGTATCCGCGCGAGCGTCCGATGCCAGCTTCGACATGCGGCGCCCCGCCTGCTTATCGATCTGCGCGCGCAATGCTCGATCCTTGATGTCATCGGCCAGCCGCGCGACTTCGCCTTCGAGCCGCTTCTGCGTTTCAAGGAAACTTTTCTCGAGCGCAGCGATGCGCTTTTTCTGCCGTTCGACCCAGTCGGTTTGAAGCGCTCGGCGGTCCGCTTCGAGTTGCGCGAGTTCCTCGCGGGCCTGGCGTTTCACGTCCTCCATTTCGTCGCGGCTGCGGTGGAGATACGCGATGAGGTCGCGCGCCTCGCGCGATTCGGGCGACAACGTTGCCCGCGCGTGGTCCACCACCCGAGCAGGGAGTCCCAGTCGCCGCGCGATTTCAATCCCGCTCGAAGTGCCGGGCACGCCGACGAGCAGGCGGTACGTCGGCCGCAGGTTCTCCTCGTCGAACTCCATTGCCGCGTTCACGATCCCGGGTGTCGTGGAAGCATACGCCTTCAGGCGATCGTGGTGCGTGGTCGCGAGCGTCAGCGCGCGGCGCGTGCGAAATTCATCCAGCAGCGCCACAGCCAGCGCGGCGCCCTCTTCCGGCGCTGTGCCGGTGCCCATTTCGTCCACCAGAATCAGCGAGCGTTCCGTTGCGACCTCCAGCATGGATTTCAGATTCAGCATATGCGCCGAAAACGTCGAAAGATCCGCCGCGATGGATTGCTCATCGCCAATGTCCGCAAGCACGCGATCGAAAATGGGCATCTCGGCGCGCTCGGCTGCAACCGGAATTCCCGACTGAGCCGACAGCGCGGCCAGCCCAACCGTTTTCAGCGCAACGGTCTTGCCGCCGGTGTTCGGCCCGCTCACAACCATTACGGTCTCTCCGCCGCCGAGCGCGAGCGACAGCGGCACGGCTTTGCGTCCCCGTGGTCGCAGTGTGGCTTCCAGCACCGGATTGCGCGCGGCATCGAGCCGCAGCGAATTCCCGCCCGCGAACTCCGGCGCGGCGCAATCGAATTCCCGGGCAAACCGCGCGCGCGCGAAAATCGAATCGAGATGGGCGATTCCCGCTGCCGCCGCTTCGAGCGGACCGCGTTCGGCGCGCACCCGCTCCGTAAGCTCCTCCAGAATGCGCGCAATCTCCGCGGCCTCATCCTCGCCGAGTTGCACGAGGCGATTATTCAGATCGATCGCCTCGAGCGGTTCAATGAACACGGTTTGCCCGGTCGCGCTCGCTGCGTGAACGACGCCCGGCACGCCGCGGCGCTCGGCCGCGCGCACGGGAATCACGAAACGGTCGTTCCGCAGCGTAATGTAATCCTCCCCGGCCGGTTCACCGCGCGCGCGCATAATACCTTCGAGCGAGCGCTGAATTTTCTCGCGCGCCTGGACCTTGCTTGCGCGGATGCGCTTCAATTCCGGCGATGCGTCGTCGCTGATTTCGGCATTTGGCATCACGGCGCGCCGAATCGAGGTCAGAAGTGATCGGAATTCGGCCAACGACGCTGCGCGTTCCGCCAGACGCGGATACTTCGCGCTCTCGCCCTTGAATGTCTGCCGGACGCTGCCCGCCGTATCCATCAGCGAAGCAGCATCGAGAAGCTCGGCCGGCGAAAGAACTGAGCTCGGTACCACCAATCGCGCAAGCCACGCTTCCGGATCGGCCAGCGAGCCAAAGCCCAGTTCGGAACCAGCGCGCAAATAGGCGATCGCCTCGCGCACCAGTGCAAACTCGGCTTCGAGCGCCGGCACATCTTGATGAGGTGCAAGCGCCTGGATTGCCCGGCGTCCCGGCACACACGTCGTGAACCGGCTGACGATCTCCTTCAGCCGGTCGAATTCGAGTAGCTTTTCGGCGTGACGTGACACAGATTCCTCGAAATGAAATCGCCTGGGCGCGTTGTGATCAGGAGCCCTGCGGCCGCGAGCGGCGGGAGCGATCCTTCGTCCCCGCGCTTGTCAGGATGACGATGCTTGTCGCACGGTCAATTGTAGCTCGGCTGGCTGTGGGAAATCAGCGCGCCCCTGCGCGTGCAGCCAAGGAGCGTGACAAATAGGCCGCGGCGTCGCTGGGAGAACCGGCGGTATGGATCAGTGGCTCATCCTTTTCGCCCCAGCGGGACGGATGGCCGGTCTCGACTTCGCGCACGCGCTCGATAACCGGCTGCCAGAAATCTCCAAGCACCACGATCGGCCTTCTGTTCATGGCGCCTTTGTTAAGCATCTCCCAGACAACCGCTAGCTCGACCAGCGTTCCAGTGCCGCCCGGGCAGGTGACGTAGCCGTTGCCGCGTTTCACCAATTCGAACAATCGATCCTGCCATGTCTCCACGCGGATCTCTTCGTCGATCCATCGGTTCGGGCGCGCCCGGAAGAATCGCGCGGTTACGGCAAGCGTCCGTCCGCCCGCTTCCTTTGCGCCGCGCGATACGGCCTCCATCACGCCGCCGTATCCGCCGCTGCACACGGTCAGGCCGCTCGCCGCCAACGCGGCTCCCAACGCTTGCGCATCCGCATAGTGCGCATCCCCTTCGCGCGGGCGCGAGCTGCCGAACACCGTGACGATTTTCTCTTCCCTCTTCATTTTTTCTTCGGGGGTGGCTTTGTGCCCAGCGTCTCCACCATCGCGGTCGCAATGGCGTCGATCGCCGCAGCTGTTTCTGGGCCGCCTTGCGGATTATTGTTGTAGAAAATTGCGAAGATCAGATCTTCGCGGCGCAACGTCGCGGCATAGCCGGAGAGCGCGCGGTCGTGCTCCACTTCGCCCGTTTTAGCCTCGATCAGGCCCGATGCCGCGCTGTCTCGCATGCGGTTCTCGAGCGTGCCGTCCACGCCCGCGACGGGCAGCGTCGAGATGAAATCCTTGCCCCACGGCTGCTTCTCGGCGTACCGCAGCAGCGCGACGATTGCGCGCGGCGTCACCAGATCGGAGCGCGACAAGCCCGAGCCATCCGTGAGCACCACGTCGCCATCGGCGATCCCTGCTTCGTGCAGAAATCCTCGCTCGACCTTCAGCCCTGCATCGGTCGATCCCACGCCAAGCTTCTCGCGCCCGACCGCGCGCAAAAACAGTTCCGCATGCAGGTTGTGGCTGACCTTGTTCGTCACGCGGATGCTCTCGATCAGTGGCGGTGAAATGTGCTCCGCGAGAACCAGCGGATTCGGATCGGGTTTAGCGGGAATCGATTGCGGGATGACCGGCTCGCCGCTCGCCGTGTTTTCCGGCGGGGGCGAGTGCTGCACTCGAGTTCCGCCCGTCACGCGAACGCCGCGCGCTTCGAGTAGTTGCTTGAGCGCGATCGCCGTGGTTTCCGCCGGCGCCGTCATGGCGAGGTCCAGCCTGAACGGAATGTGCCCGAGCGGGATCGTTCCGCGCAACAGCACGAAATTCATGCCGGGCTGCCGGACCACCGCCAGGTCAGGCTCTCCGTTGGGCGGTCCTGTAGTGATTTCGCGGCTGAATGTGTCGAGCGCCGCTGCGGGCTCGGCAAAGATCGTGGCCGGATCGCGGATGCGTGCTCCGGGCTGCACTTCGATTGAAATCGTGTTGTCATCCAACGCGATGGCGCTCACCGGCGCGCCAAACCTGAAGAAAAGATCGCCCACGCTCCAATCCGCCGGGTACGGATCGTAGGGGAAATAGCTGTCATCCGCGACGATGTCTCCATCGACCTCCCGCAGCCCTTTCTCGACGGCTTGGTCCGCCAATTCGGCGAGCACCTTTTCGGCCGGTCCCTCGTGTTCAGCCCTGCCCGCGTACGGAAATTTGCGATTCGAGAGATCCGGATCTCCACGTCCAACAAGCACGAGATCGCGGGACAAGCGCCCATCAGCGCCGATCGCACCTTCGGATTCGAGCGTGGTATGGAACCGGTAGTCGGGACCTAGCGTGGACAGCGCGAGCGCCGTGGTGAGTAGTTTCGCATTCGACGCGGGAGCGAAAAACTGATCCGCATTCAGTTCGTACAGCGTCGCTCCGGTATTGCGATCGGTGACTAGAATGCCCCAATAGGCCTTTTCGGCGTGCGATTGCCGCAATACCGCCTCAACGCGTGCCCGAAATCGTGCGATGTCCGGCCGCTGCTTCGGATGGGAGGCCTGCTGTGCGGCTGCCGCCTGCGCTAAAAGAAGAAATGCCACCAGCCATCGAACGCGCCATCTTGGCGCGTGCGGCAGCGGATTCAGCCAAGGCGCCGAGCGGTCTTCGGCAATATTCCCGGGTGCGCGAATTATGGAATACAGCTTTTTCAAGATGTCCCATTATATTGCAATCTGCGGCTTCGAGCGCAGCCAGCCGCCTCGCCGATTCAGTTGCGCCGCGCTATCGAAAGCTCATATGATGGACTCCCGGCCATAATCTTCATCTTGATAGGAGGCACTTCATGAAAAGCACTTTTTCTCTAATACTTGCGGTAGTTCTGATCGGCCTGCCGTTGCTTTCCAACGCTCCGCTCACTCGCGCGGACAACAAGGAAAAGGACGATGATCGGCTTCGAAATTCCGGCCAGGTGATCAAGGAAATTCTTAACATCCCGGACAACATCCCGCAGAGTCTCCTCGACAAGGCGGATTGCGTGGTAGTGCTGCCGTCCGTGCTCAAGGCCGCATTCATCGTGGGCGGCAGTTACGGACGTGGCGCCATGACTTGCCGGAGCGGCGAGGATTTCCAGGGTCCCTGGGGCGCTCCCACCATGATGGCGCTTGAGGGCGGCAGCGTCGGGTTTCAGCTCGGCGGCCAAGCGACGGACTTCGTTCTCCTAATTATGAATCAGCAGGGTGCAAGCTCCATCCTCAGCAGCAAAGTCAAGCTGGGCGCTGACGCTTCCGCTGCGGCCGGGCCCGTGGGACGCGAAGCCGAAGCCGCCACGGACGTCACCATGCGCGCTGAGGTTTTGACCTATTCGCGCGCCCGCGGTCTTTTTGCCGGCATCTCGCTCGAGGGTTCCACCTTGCGTCCGGACGACGATGCGAACGAGCGCGTGTACGGCAGGAAGCTCACCTCAAAGGAAATTGCACTGCACGGCGCGGTCCCGGTTCCAGCAGCTGCACGGCTGCTCACCGCAACGCTCAATCAGCACAGTCCTAAGAACCTTTCGAAGTAACGCCCTACGCAGCGACCCGCGCTGGAGCAATCGTGCCCCGGCGCGGGGCATCTACTCTCGATCATTCCACTCCGTCGTCCCATTGCGATCGATATTGACTTCAACTCACATGTGACCTACAGTCATAAATGGTTGTAGGTCATATTCGGAGTCACGTTCTTGGCATCGCCCACCCCAGCCGCCCGGCAAGCTGCCCCGCCTCGCGGGAATCGCCGCGAACGCCACCGCGCGGAAATCCGCGAGCGCATCTTTCGGGCCGCGCTCGAGATTTTTGCCGAACGCGGTTTCCTCGAAACCACCGTTGAAGACATCACGGAAGCTGCTGACGTAGGCAAGGGCACCTTCTTCAATTACTTCCCGACAAAGGAGCACGTGCTGGCCACCCTCGGCTCGGAGCGTATTGCTGCGATCGAGCGCGCCCTGGATCAGGCGAGGAAGGGACCTGTGCTGCCGGTGCTAAGAGAGCTGGCGACTGATCTTGCGGGCCAGTCGCAGCAGAGCGCCGCTCTACTCCGCGCGATTTACGCGGCTCACGCATCCTGCGAGCCCGTCCGCGCGGAACTTGAGAAGCGCCTGCATACCGGCCGCCGGTTGCTCGCGCAAATTTTCACCCTCGCGCAGAACCGAGGCGAGATTCGGCGCGACCGTTCCGCGGCGGAATTGGCCCGGCTTACGCAGCTTGTTGTGTTCGGCGTAACTCTCGCCTGGGCCATGAATCCGGATTCTTCGCTGCGGGGCTCCGCCGAGGAGGTATGGGACCTATTCTCTTCCAGCTTTCGTGTCGATGAGAAACGTAAGACGGTCAAGAGCCACCGGAGCGCACGGTCATGATCTCTCGGCAGTCTTCTACAACGACCTCCGCTGCAGGTGCTGCGTCTTTATTGGCGTCACAATCATCCAATCCGCAACCCGTTAGAGGAGGGTGTTTTCCGATGCGCCGACCGGCAATCCCTTACCTCATCCTCGCCGCGGTCTTATTGCCGATGGCCGCTGTTTCGACGAACGCGCAAACATCCGTCCCTACGTCGGGCACCGTGGAATCCGCGCCGCCTCCGCAGGGCGCCTTCTCGGGCAGCGTGCCGGACAAACTCGTTCCAGGCGTGTTGCAGCTTTCGCTGCAGGACGCAATCGCACGCGGCCTCAAGCAAAACCTCGGCCTCCTGCTATCGGGCGAGGACGTCCGCACGGCCCGCGGCGCGCGCTGGCAACAGTTGAGCGCGCTTCTGCCGAATGTGACTACTTCGACATACTTCGATGATTCGAAGGTGGACCTTGCCGAGTTTGGATTCACGTTCAAGTTTCCCGGAGTCACGATCCCCGCGGTTGTCGGGCCGTTCGCCTATTTCGATTCGCGCGCGAATTTGACGCAGTCCGTCTTCGATTGGAAAGCGATCAACAACACGCGCGCGGCGAGTCAAACTGAAAAGTCCGCCCAAGCCACCTACAAGGACGCGCGCGATCTCGTCATCCTCGCCGTTGGCTACACCTATTTGCAGGCCATCGCGGACCAGGCGCGCATCGAAACCGCTGACGCGCAGGTGAAAACCGCCCAGGCCCTGTATGACCAGGCATCGGATCAGGTCCATGCCGGCACGTCGCCGGCAATTGACGCGCTTCGCGCACAGGTGGAGCTGAAATCGCGGCAGCAGCGGTTGATCCAGGCGAGAAACGATTTCGCGATTCAGAAGCTGGCACTCGCGCGTGTGATCGGCCTAGCCCCCGGACAGGAATTTGAGTTATCCGGCCAGTCGCCTTACGAGCCGTTCGCGGGCCTCACTGTGGACCAGGCGCTCAAGCGAGCGTATGACTCCCGCTCGGATTATCAGGCGGCGCTTGCGGACGTGCGCGCGGCAGAATATTCGCGCAAGGCGGCACAGGCAGGCTATTTGCCCTCGCTCTCGTTTAGCGCGGACTACGGCTTGGCAGGCACGTACCCCAGCATTTCAACACATGGCGTGTTTGACGTTCGCGGTACGCTCTCGATCCCGATCTTTCAAGGTGGGCGAGTACACGGCGATGTCGTCGAAGCGGATGCTCGCCTGGAGCAGAGTCGCGAGCGCGCCGAGAATCTGCGCGCGCAAATCGACGCCGATGTTCGCACCGCGCTGCTCAACCTCCAGTCCGCGGAGGAAGAAGTCGATGTCGCGTCGAGCAACGTCGATCTGGCGGAGCAGACGTTGACTCAGTCGCGCGATCGTTTCCGCGCGGGCGTCACCGACACCGTCGAAGTCGTCCAAGCGCAGGAAGCCGTCGCGAGCGCCCACGAAACCTATATCTCGGATTTGTACCAGGACAATTACGCGAAAATTTCTCTGGCCCGTGCCCTGGGCCTGGCCGAAGAGGGCGTGAAAGAATACTTCAAAGGAAAATGACACATGGCACAGAGAACCGAAACCGAACTCTCGCCGAATCCTCCTGCTGAACACGCGGCTCCTCCGGAAACCCATTCGGCCGAGCCGCCTCCTTCGTCGTACGCATCGAATGTCTTTCGCGACCGCCCTCGCGCGCGCTTGTTCCTGGTGGTCGTGGCGCTCGTCGTGCTCGTCGCCGCATTCTTTGCTTGGCGCTATTTTTCCAGCTATGAATCGACGGATGACGCGGAAGTGGATGGCCATCTGATGCCCCTCAGTGCCCGCATTTCCGGTTACGTCCTGAAGGTCAACGTGAACGACAACCAATACGTGCAAGCCGGAACGGTGCTCGTTGAGATTGACCCGCGCGACTATCAGGTTGCCGCAGACCAGGCACGCGCCGAAGCCGCCGACGCCGCGGCGAATGCTCGGTCTATGAATATCAATGTTCCGGTCACGTCCGTGAGCACCTCGAGCCAAACTTCCGCGACGGAGGCCGATGTCGCAAACGCCGAAGCTGGTATCGAGGTTGCTCAACAACAATCGGACGCTGCGCAGGCAGAGCTTGTCCAGGCGCAGGCCAATGACGTGAAAGCCCAAAACGACCTTGTTCGTTACAAGCAGCTTGTCGATAAGCAGGAAATCTCGCAGCAAATCTACGATCAGGCCGTGGCCGCCGCCGCCGCGGACGATGCGGCCGTGGCCGCCGCGAGAGCCTCCGTTGCGGCCGCCGCTCATCAGGTAGCGCAGGCGCGCGCCCGCCTCGCGCAGGCGCAGGCAAACTTGCGTTCATCGCAGACCGGTCCCCAACAGGTTGAGTCCATGCGCGCCCGCGCACTTTCAGCCGAGGCTGCAGCCCGCGAGAAGCAGGCGGCGCTCGAGATGGCGGAGCTGAATCTCCAGTACACCAAGATCGTCGCGCCGGTGAACGGCGTGGTGACGAAAAGCGTGGAAGTTGGAATGAACGTTACACCGGGCCAGCAGTTGCTCAGCATCGTCCCGCTTGATGACATTTGGATCACCGCGAATTTCAAGGAAACGCAATTGAAAAACATGCGCCCGGGCGAGCGCGCCGAAGTCAAAGCCGACGCGAATGGACGCACCTATACCGGATATGTCGATAGCATCGCCGGATCGAGCGGCGCACGATTGAGTTTGCTGCCGCCGGAGAATGCGACGGGAAACTACGTGAAGGTTGTGCAGCGCGTTCCCGTGAAAATCGTTCTCGACCCGAATCAGAACAGCGACCATTCTCTTCGCCTCGGAATGTCCGTCGAACCCAAGGTCTTCCTCAAGTGAACGCGGATGAGCTCTTCAGGCTCCGGAGCACTGCCATCTTCGTCGCTAGTTTCGTCTTCTGACGGCGCCGGTTTCTTTGCGAGGCCCGCGATCCCTCGCGCCGCGATTCCCGCGATCAATCCCTGGGTCATCGCGCTCACCGTAACGCTCGCCACGTTCATGGAGGTGCTCGATACCAGCGTGGCCAACGTCGCCCTGCCGCACATCGCTGGCAACCTGTCCGCCGGCCAGGACGAAAGCACGTGGGTGCTGACTTCGTACCTTGTGTCGAACGCGATAGTCTTGCCGATGAGCGGATGGTTTTCTTCGGTCCTTGGGCGCAAGCGCTTTTACATGTCGTGCGTCGCGCTCTTCACCGTAAGTTCTCTTTTGTGCGGACTGGCGCCAAGCTTGAGCGCGCTGATTTTCTTCCGAGTGCTTCAGGGCGCCGGCGGCGGAGGCTTGCAGCCGAGCGAGCAGGCGATCCTCGCGGACACGTTTCCCGCGAGGCAGCGCGGCATGGCATTCGCGGTGTATGGCATGGCGGTCGTGCTCGCGCCGGCCATTGGTCCCACGCTCGGCGGATGGATCACCGACAATTTCAATTGGCGCTGGATCTTCTTCATCAATATTCGGTCGGATTTCTGTCCCTGTTCCTGACGAACCGCTTGATTTCCGATCCCGAGTATCTGCAGCGCCAGGCAGGCAAGATCTTCCGCGTCGATTACATTGGCTTGGGGCTGTTGGCCGTCGGGCTTGGCGCTTTGCAGATTGTGCTCGACAAGGGACAGCGCGACGATTGGTTCGGCTCGCATTTCATCCTGGGTATGACGATCGTTTGCGTCGCTGCGCTCGTAGCCGTTGGGTTTTGGGAGTGGTTCAACAAGGATCCGATTATCGATCTTCACCTCTTCAAGGATCGCTCGTTTGCCATCGGCAACCTGCTCATCTTCATGGTCGGCTTCGCGCTGCTATCGAGCACGGTGCTCCTGCCACAATTTCTCCAGACGCTGATGGGCTATACGGCGGAAAAGGCGGGGCTATCGCTCATGCCCGGTGGGTTTGCGATCCTCGTGGCCATGCCGTTTGTCGGTTTTCTGCTGTCGAAATACGACGCGAGATGGCTTCTACTTTTCGGTCTTTCCATGTTGTCGTTTTCCCTGTTTCACATGACGCACTTCGACACCTCGATCGATTTCCGCACGGCCGCCAGCTCGCGCGTGATTCAGACGCTCGGACTCGCGTTCCTGTTCATTCCCATCAACACGGCCGCCTATGCATTTCTGCCTTCCGGCAAGAACAACGCAGCCTCGGGTCTGATCAATCTGTCGCGCAATATCGGCGGCAGCGTGGGAATCTCGCTTGTGACCACGGGGCTGGCGCGGCGCGCTCAATTCCACCAGTCGGTTCTTTCGAGCCAGACGAACTCCGGCAACGGCCCATTCCAGGCCACGCTCAACGCAGCGACTCATCATTTCATGCTCCACGGTTCGAGCGCCCACGAGGCTGCCCGCCAGGCTTACGCCCTTGTTGCGAATCAGATTGACCAGCAGGCCACAATGCTGGCATATATTGACAACTTCTGGCTGATCGGAGTGATCGTCGCGGCGATGATTCCGTTTGTGTTCCTCATGAAAAGAGTGAAGCCCGGCGGCCCGATATCGGTACACTGACGCGCGGAGGAAGTCCATGCGGGTTCGGGTTGTCAGCGTCGAGCGCGAGTACGGCAGCGGCGGTGCCATCATCGCCAAGCAACTCGCGGAGCACCTCGGCTGGAAGCTGTGGGACCACGAAATCAGCACCGAGATCGCTCGCCGTGCCAACGTGGATCAACACACCGCGGCTCGTTGCGACGAGCGCGTGGACTCGCTGCTCTATCGCCTGTTCAAGGTGTACGCGCGCGGCAGTTATGAACGCGCCCTTCCGGTGGGTGAATCGCACCATTTTGATACGGACCGCATGTTCGCGCTGCTTGAGAAGGTGGTCGAGGAATTCGCCGAGGGCGGAAACTGCGTGATTGTGGGCCGCGGCGCGCCTTACATTTTGCGGAACCGTCCGGACGCATACCATGTTTTCGTGTACGCTCCGGTAGAGGAGAAACTCCGCCGGCTCAAATCGATTGGCCAGTCCGAAAAGGAAGCGCTTCGCCTGATCGAGGAAATCGACCGCGAGCGCGCCTCCTTTATCCGCCACTACTTCAACAAGGAATGGCCCCTTCGCTCGCTTTACAACGTGATGATCAATTCCAGTTTCGGCGATGAATTCGTCGTCGAAACGATCCTCCAGCAAATCGCCGCGCTCGAAAGGCGCCCTGCCTCGGCAGCCGTCGCCGCCAAAATCTAGCGCAGCTGCTGGCCGCTTTGCATCCGCTTGCTGTCGAATGCTTTCTCCCGTAGTCTGGGTGTCCTGATTCTAGTCATTCCGATGCGTCCCAAAGGCCGAGGATGAGCTGTCCGATTTGCGAAAAGCGTCCGCCGAAGCGGTTTTGTCCCGCGAAGGGCGAGAAGATTTGTCCAATCTGCTGCGGCCGCGAGCGAGAGGTTACGATCGATTGTCCGTCGGATTGTTCGCACCTCGTCGCAGCACATCGCTACGAAGCCGAGCATCGGAAACCGATTTCCGCTGCGGAACTTCCGTATCGCGATATCCAGATTCCTGCGGACTTCGTGTACGAACGCTGGCCGGTCGTCACCGGTATCGCGACGAACATCCTCGGGTTTCAAATCCAGAACAGGGAACTGAATGACGCCGCCGCTTGTGCGGCGATCGAAGCGCTTGCAGAGACCCTTCGAACCTTGGGGACTGGAATCTATTATGAGCGCCCGCCCGATTCGCCCGTTGCACGCGCCCTCTACGGACAACTGGCGCGGTTCCTGCAAGAGTTCCGAAAGGAAGAAGCCGGCCGGGCCGGGTTTCCCACGCTAAAGGACGCCGACGTGTTTCATCTGCTCGTCTTTCTGCTGCGCATTGCCAGGCAGGAGACCAACGGCCGACCGCGCTCGCGAGCATTTCTCGATTTCCTGCGTGCGCGGTTTCCTCTTCCTGCGGAAGCGGCGAGAGACGCTCCTCGCATCATCATTCCATAGCAGTGGCCGGTCAGTTCGTCGCCTTGAAGTTTGGATTCTGGATCACGCCCAGAACATTTCCGAACGGGTCGTAGACCGCGCCGATCAGGATTCCTTCGCCAACATCTTGGATCGACTCCTGCTGTGTCGCGCCGAGATCGAGCAGGCGCTGGTAAGCAGCGTGCGCGTCGTCAACGCCCCAGTATGCAATTCCTGCGGGAGTTCTCTTCGTCCCCGCATCCGGCGTCGGCACGATTCCCAATTCGTATCCGCCGACGTTGAATCCCACGTAGAACGGCTGATCAAAGTACGGCTGCTTGTCCAGGACCGTGCTGTACCAAGCTTTGGCTTTGTCGAGGTCTCGCGCCTGGTATGCTGCGGTTCTTAGCCCGAGAAACATGAGCGACCTCCTTGGAGCCGGTCGTGGCAACCGATCTCTCTGCCGAGACAGGCGGCCGCCCGGCCATAAGCGCGCCAAAACATACTAGCGCGAATAGCATCGTTGCCCTCGATACGGTCTTCAGTTTCACGCCGCGTGGCGGTTTCTCCTCAATCGGTGCGGGAACGCTCACGGTATTTTGTACCCGAGCAAGCTGGCTTTTAGTTCCATTCCGGCGGCGCGGTTTGGTGCTTGGCATGGTTCTCCTCCGTTTCCAAGATCGAATTTGAGCTGCGGCGAATGCCACGACTGCGCTTCCGGCTTCTTGGGACGCGATCCGAGCCCGTACTTGCGCCTCAGATGCTCCACGCGCTCGGCAATTTCCTTGCGATAGCTTTCCGGCGCGTCTCCATAGCCTTTGAACCACTCTCGATATTGCCGGGCCAGTTTCGGAAACTTTCGATCGAGGAAAGCGATGAACGACTTCCACGGTGCCGGCATCAAGAAAACCACGCTCGCGCCCAGCCACTGCGCGCCCGCATCGCGCGCGGCGCGTACGAGCGCATCGAGATCGGCTTCGCGATCGGTGAGCCCGGGCAAAATCGGCATCGCGTTCACTCCCACGTTGATGCCCGCTGTGCGCAGCTTGCTCACTGCTTCGAGGCGCAGGTCCGGCCGTGGCGCGCGCGGCTCGAGCAACCTCGCCAGGCGCGTTCGCAGCGTCGTGACGGTCATATGGATCGTGAGCGACGAGCGCTCCGCGATCCGCCGCAGCAAATCGATATCGCGCACCACTTGATTCGACTTCGTCGTGATCGAAAGGCTCAGCCCCTCGCGCTCCACCATTCTTTCGAGGATTGCCCGCGTGGCGCCGAACTCGCGCTCGGCAGGCTGGTAAGGATCGGTCGCCGTCCCGATGGCGATGTGCTCGCCCCAGATCGCTTCGTGCGACAGGTCGCGCGCCGCCAGCGGCCCGGCGTTTTCTTTCACATAGATCTTCGACTCGAAATCCGAGCCATCGACTTCCATGTATTCGTGCGTGTACCGCGCGTAGCAGTAGTGACAGCCAAATTCGCAGCCGCGGTAGGGATTGATGGTCCAGCGGAACGGCACGCGTTCGGAACGGCACTCGTTCAGGATCGATTTGACGGGCAGCAGGAAATACTCCGTCCCGCGCTTGGCTTCTGCGCAGGGGGAGGAGGCGGCGAGGCGAGCAATGCCGACCAGTTCCGTCGCGGGCTTCCTACTCCGGTCAGGTTCCGGAGGGGGCGCGGAAGCACCGCGGGGTAGCTCACAATTGCCGTGGCGAGCGGCTGTGGGGAATAGCGTGAGACTGGTTTGCTCCGGGCGGCCCGTCCGGCGCCGAAGCGTCGTCGGATTCGCTCGAAGGATGGGAGAAGTGGCCATTGATTGCCTCGCCGCACGCGCAGAATATATTCGCCTTTTATTCGCCTTGTCAAGAACTATTATTCGCTTTTGTTTCGCCTGTCCCCGCGTACAAGATCGCCTCTGGAAATCCCCCTGAGACCCATAAAACTACGTCCGCCTCGCGCCGATATACTGGATGGGCGATTTTGGGAGACCCAGCCGTGGCCGAAGTAGGGATTCTGATCCTCGATGACGACGTCGCCAGCCAGAGTGCGCTGAAAAACATCCTCGATTCCGAGGGTTGGCGCGTCCGCATCGTCACGCGTCCGGTCGACGCCATGGCCGAGTTAGCCACCGGCGGCTGGAACCTCGCGATCGTCAATGTCGCGCTCACCGGCGTGAGCGGGCCACTTTTTGCTACGCTCAAGGAGCTTACCGAAGCCGATTTTGTCACGCCGCAAGACGGCGAAGCGTTTGTCCGGAAACGGATCCGCGTTCTGTTCTTGGTACCGGTAGCGAAGGCGAAGGAAGTCCAGCCGGCCCTCGAGCGGGACGCTCTGCCGTATTCCCTGAAGCCTTACCATCTTCACGACTTCCTGGAAAAGGTCAGCGAGTTGCTGGTCGAGGCGGGCGCCATCGCCGAGCCGATCCGCAGCATCGGCGGATTTGCTGCGGGAAAGCGGCGCCGACGTACCCTCGGCATCGCTCGCGACACCCGCCGCACCACGATGTTTGCCTCCCGTGAGGACTACCAGATGAGCGAAGAGGAAATGGCCGAGTTCGAGCGCCAGGAGGAAGAAGATCGCAAGAAGCGTCAAAAGGAATTAAAAGACCGCGAGCATCTCTAGCCTCTCGATCGTCCGCCTGAGTCTGCAGTACTCCTGCCCCAAAACCCCTGCAAGAAATCGCCGCCCACTCGTTCTCAGGAATGAAGCCCGCGGAATCGCCTCTCGAATGCGCGCGGGCTACGAGGAGGGTCCATGCAGCGCAAATGGGGAACAGTCTTCGCGATTCTCACAGCAGCCACCCTGATCCTGCTAGCAGTGATCGTGCCGGCGACGAATCTCGGGACCAACGTTGGCGCTTCGGGCGCGCGTCCAGGGCCGGCGCCGACCGGCTGGCAACTCGCCCAACCGGTCACCTACCAAAATCTCACGATCTTCCCAGTAGTTTCGGGGCAGGACGCAGACACCAGCGATTTTGTGACGCTCGATGAGGCGCTCGCGTCGGGCGGTGCGGTTGTCGCCGAGCAGGGAGAGTATCTCCGCCGCACGCGCGACGGAAACATCCCTCTTGGTTTCTCAAGCGGCCCGCAGGTCAATCAGCTCGTCCTCATCAACCGCGGCAAGCGGCCTCTCATTCTCCTGGCCGGCGAGGTCGTATCCGGCGGAAAGCAAGACCGCATCATCGGCAAGGATCGCATCGTGCCCATCGGAGCCCAGCCGCTGCCGCTCGACGTTTTCTGCGTCGAGCATGGGCGGTGGACCGGCGCATCGAACGAATTTTCCGCGGCGAAGACGATGGTTCACCCGAGCGTGCGCGAAGAGGCTGCCGTCGAGCAGAATCAGCAACAAGTCTGGGCCGCCGTGCGCGGAGAAGCCGACGCAGTTGGCGGCGGAAATCCCACTGCGGTCCCGGCTGCTCCTCCGGCTCTCACGCGCCAAGCTCTCGCGGGCGCAATCGCTTCGGCTGGCACGCAGTCATATCAAATGATCTACAAGTCTTCGCCGATCGGGATTTCCGTTGAGACTTTCGCAGAGGAAATCAGTCGCCGTTTCGAAGGCGCGACTTCCGGCCTGAAGGGCGAGCGGGTTGTCGGCGTGGTCGTGGCATTCGGCGACGAAGTTGCGTGGAGCGACATCTTCGCTTCCTCCAAGCTTTTCAACGCCTACTGGCCGAAGTTGCTCCGCAGCTACGTGGTCGAAGCGATGACGCGACCGGCCGTTCGCGAAGCGGCTTCGCTCGACGATGCCCGCGATTTTCTTCGCCCCGTGACCGGGCACATCGAACAAGAGTCCGAGCCGGGAGTTTACGACTGGCGCAAGCAATCCGTCGGCCGCCTGGCGGAAATTCAGCTTGAGGCTCTCGCGCCAAAGCCGCTCACGCTGCACTATCTTCGCGTTCTGCGAAGTGGCGAGCGCTCCATATTCGTCCGCTAGCAGCCGCGTAACGATCCGATGAGGATCGTCATCCTGAGGCGGGCGTAGTTAGCCTGCCGAAGGACCCCTCTTACTGAGCGGTCCAGCGTCGGACTTGGCTGCGATCCGGCGTTTCCGCGAGAAGTTCGGCGATCGTCCGCTTGAGCACCGGATGCTCGACGCCGCCAGCAATCTCCGCCAGCGGCACGAGCACGAACCGCCGCTCCGCCATCCGCGGATGCGGAATTTCGGGCTCCGGCATATTCACTACCGTCGAGCCGAATAACAAAATGTCCATATCGATCTTCCGCGGCTCTTTCGGGCCTTCCGCCACCCGTCCTCGTCGCCGCCCGAGCGTCCGCTCGATCGCGAGCAGCGCATTCATGAGTTGCCGCGGCATCAAATCCGTTTCCGCCTCGACCGCGCAATTCAGAAACCAACCCCCGCCGCGGACGTCCACCGGCTCCGTCTCATAGAGCGACGATTGCCGCGTCACGCGGACCCCGTGCGCGCCGAGCGCTTCGATGGCCCGCGCGATATTTTGTTCGCGATCTCCCAGGTTCGATCCCAGCGATAGATAGACTGTCTTCATTGCGGAGCGGACATTTTAGTCTTGCGCGCGTCAGCCCGCCAGTTGACAGTTAGCATTCAAGAGTCAAGCGAATCGCGGCATCCGTAAGAGTCCGTGTGACAGTCGGAGAGTTTTTTGTGGGTCGTGGCTGAAGCCACGACATAAGTGCTTCAACATCGGATCGGCTTTAGCCGCTGAAGTTCCAGCTTCGCGCTTTCGATCGAGGTTACCAACGAGCCACCGAAACACCGCGAGTTACATTCCCACGAGCTGCCCCGGCTCATTTGCCTTGGAGGGTTTCACCAGCCTGAGCGCGTGCTTCACGGACGCGGACAGCTTGTGCCGCAGAATCGCCAGCCGCTGGCTCTCGCTGCCGGTGACCCAGTTGAACTGAATCACCCGCCGCTCCCCGATAAACGGCAGGTGCCCGTGCCACGAGCGGTCCGAGCGCAGGAACGCCACGAGCGCGCCACCGGACGGCGGCACCTCGACGGCCACGTCTTCGATGTCGTTTTTCGAGCGCAGCAGCCGCAGCCGCCCGCCGGAGTTGTCCCACGCGGGATTCAGGTACAGCAGAATCGTGATGATCTTGCTGGTCGAGTCGTTATGGATGTTGCCGTCGCTCGTGCCGCTCCGCCCGCGCACCGTGATCGTCGACGGACGGCCGCTCAAGTCGATCTGGAATTTCTCCTCGAACGCCTTGCGAAACTCCTCCGACTCCAGCGCGTCGATCATCTCCTGGAACGCCGCGCCGAACTTCAGCGAATCGAGCGGAAAGCTGCCCGTTTCATCGATCTGTGGATACGCCGAATTGATCTTTTCGAGCGCCTCCGCTTTCACGAATCCGGGAATCACCACGTGCTCGTACGGGTCCCAGCTCAGCGGCGTTGCTCGTAGCTTCTCGTAATCGAAAATGTTCATCGCATTAGTCTCGCACAGCCCGGCCCGCGCCCCGGCCTCTCTTGTTCGGTATTCTCAGTTCCACACCAATCTTTGCGCCGCCCCTTTCGCCTGTCAATCGGTTAACCGAGGGGCCTCTCCTCAGGCTCGCCCGCGCCTACGAATCGGTCCGACCCCTCGCCTCCTTCCCCTTCGCCCCGCGTGAGAGAATCCTTGTTGAGCTTTGGCAGATTCTTGGTGAAGGAAATTTATGGCGATCTACATTGCGTTGCTTCGCGGCGTGAACGTCGGTGGAAACATACTTAAGATGGACCGCCTTCGCGCTCTGTGCACTGATCTCGGCATGAAGAACGCGCGGACGTACGTCCAGAGCGGCAACATCGTTTTCGAGGCGCAGGGAACTTCGTTGCGTTGGGTTGAGGCTCTCGAACGAAAACTTGCGGGCGCATCGCGCCTGCCTGTCTCCGTGATGGTGAGGACCGCCTTGGAAATGAACTCGGTCCTCGCGGGCAATCCGTTTCTAAGAGAGAAGGGAATCGACACCGCCCGTCTCGCCGTCACCTTCCTGCAGCAATCTCCAGCAAAGGCCGCGCTCGCGGCCCTCGCAGCGCTCAAAATCGGCTCCGAGCGATATCATTGCGCCGGCACGGAGATTTATCTGCACTGCCCCGACGGTTTCGCCAACTCCAAGCTATATGTATTGGACAAAGTACTCGCGCAAAGAACCACCACGCGCAACTGGAACACGGTGAAGAAACTCTGCGAAATGTCCACGGAGTGAGCCGCTCGCGTGAAGGCGGCTGCTACACAGATCGGCTCAACTGAATAGGCCGGGCTGGCGTTTCGGCTCCGTCATCCCGAAATGTTTGTACGCGAGTCCCGTGGCGACGCGCCCCCGCTGCGTGCGGTCGAGCAGGCCGAGCTGCATCAAGTACGGCTCGTAGATTTCCTCGATGGCGTCCACTTCCTCGCTCAGCGATGCAGCAATGGTGTTGAGTCCAACCGGGCCGCCGGAGTATTTCTGAATGATGGTGAGCAGCAGGTTGCGGTCGGTCTCATCGAGGCCCGTTTCGTCCACGCCGAGCATCGCGAGCGCATCCCGCGCAACGCCGACCGTGATATGGCCCTTGGCCCGGACTTCCGCGTAGTCGCGGGCCCGGCGCAGCAGGCGATTGGCCACGCGCGGCGTCCCGCGGCTGCGGCGCGCGATTTCCGCCGCACCGTCCTTGTCGATCGTGATGCCGAGAATTCCCGCCGATCGCGTGATGATTCTCTGCAAGTCTTCCGGCGTATAAAAGTCGAGGCGGTGCACGATGCCGAAGCGTGACCGCAGCGGCGCCATCAGCAGGCCTGCGCGCGTTGTCGCGCCGATCAGCGTGAACTGGTTCAGTTGATACGGATGCACGCGCGCGCCCGGGCCCTGCCCGATGATCAGGTCCACCCGGAAATCCTCCATCGCGGGATAGAGAATTTCCTCCAGCGCAGGCTGCATCCGGTGAATCTCGTCGAGAAAGAAAAAATCGCGCGGGTCGAGTGACGTGAGCACCGCCGTCAAATCACCCTTCTTTTCGAGCAGCGGCCCGGAGCTAATTTTGATCGACGATCCCATCTCGTGCGCGAGGATTTGCGCCAGCGTCGTCTTGCCAAGCCCCGGTGGGCCGTGCAACAGGACGTGATCGAGCGCCTCGCCGCGCGCGCGCGCAGCTTCAACCGCGATTTGCAGGTTTTCCTTTACGCGGTCCTGACCGATGTAATCATCGAAGGCTCCCGGGCGGACGCTTGCTTCGATGCGCGCGTCCTCATCGGACGCCTTCCCGGAAACAATCCGGTTCTGTCCGACCGGCATTCGTCTCGCTTCTGGCATTTATCTCCCCTGCAAGGGATCTTCCTCGAAGACGCCGATCTGCCGCTCGCTCTCGGTGAATGCTTCGCAGGCACGATCCAATTCGTCGTACTCCTTGGCAAACTTCTCGCGCATTTCGCGATGCAAGGACACGCTCTGCCAGCGGTCGATCGTCATGTAATGACGCGTGCTTTCCGTATCGCGCAAAAGCAGCGTGCCATGGTAGCCGCCATTCTTGCGAAAGAGCTTAGCCCAGGGCCCGGAGTTGGCGTATGCGCTTTCGAACTCCTTCACTTTGTCCGCGCGCGCGACATATTCCCAAACAATCCGCACCATGTGAGCCTCCCTTCGTATGGCCGATTCTGTTGACTGCCCAGCTGCGCTCAATCCACGCCCGCGCGGGCGCTCTTCTGCATCGCCGAGCTGCCGAGAATCTGGAGCGACGCACGCAGTAGCCCTTCAAAATCCGCGCCGCCCGTGGCGCGCGCCTTTTCGATGGCGTGCTCGACCGAACGCGCGTCGTATCCAAGGTTGACCAGCGCCGACCCGACATCCGATTCAAGCTGCGAACGCGTGGCAGGCTTTCCAGTCTCGGGGACGTCCACCGCGGCGAGCCGGTCGCGCAACTCCACCACGATGCGCTCCGCTGTCTTCTTGCCCACTCCCGGAATACGCACGAGCTGTGCGATGTCGCCCTTGCGGATGGCGGGCACCAAATCCTCGATCCCCATGCCCGAGAGAATCTTCAGCGCGAGCGAAGGCCCCACGCCGGAAGCGGAAATTAGCAGCTCGAAGCAGTGCTTTTCGCGCGCGGCGAGAAACCCATAAAGCGAAAACTGGTCCTCGCGAACGTGTGTGTGGATCAGAAGCGTGGTTTCTTCGTGGAGCGCGCCCAGCACGGCGAACGTCGAAAGCGGTATCTGCACCTGATAGCCCACGCCGCCCACGTCGAGCAGCACTTGGTTCGGACGCTTCTCAATCAGCTTCCCGCGGAGCGAGCCAATCATGTCGAGCGATTATCGGTTAGGGAAACGAGGAGTGTCAACGCACGCACTTCGCCGCGGTGCCTGATCCGTGCAGGCGCTCAAAAACAAACGGCCGCATACCAAATTTCGGATATGTGCGTGTGGGTCTCTGATTCCGAATGAGCGAATTGTGTCATCGCTCATTCAACAGTAATACGAAGCACGCCGCAATAAAGTTCGCAACAAAAGTTCTCGCAACCCCGCGCGATTTTGCTTTCTTCGCGAACCGTGCAACGTCTAAGCACGTGCAAGGGGTGATTCAGATCCAAGGAGGAACAAACGATGTCCCGCTGTGCGAAAAATCTCGTGTTTCCTGTTGTAGTCGCGCTTGTGCTCGCAATGTCGCTTGCCACCCACAACGCCGCAGCAAACGATTCCAAATCGACCCGCGCCACCGTGGACGTGCTGAGCCAGGTGTCACTGGCCGGCAAGCAGATCAAGCCCGGAACGTACACCGTCACGGCGGATGATTCCAAGGTGACGATCGCGGATGGCGGCAAGGTCGTCGCCCAAGCGCCCGTGCAGTGGAAGGACGAAACTGCCAAGGCGCGGTACTCCAATATCGTGACCGTCGGCGATCAGGTGAAGGAAATTCATTTCAGCGGGAAGATGCGCTACATCCAGATCGCGGAGTAGCGCGCCGTAGCACTGCCTGTGAGAGACCTTTCCGGGCGCCGCGGGGCGATTCCGCGGGAGGTCTCTTCACCGTTTCGATTTTCTTTCCTCGCGTGAATTCAGCGAAGCGAACGGTCCCTGCGGATGGCCTCGTCGATGAGCGCTTCGAGTTCGCGGCGCGTAAGCGTGACGCGCTCGGTTGGGCCGTTCTCGGAGATGGCGGCGTCACCAACGGGCGCGGGAGCCGCTGGTTGAGCGCCGGCCGCGTAGCGCGCGCGCACTGCCACCAATTTTTCCACGTCTCGCGAAGAAAGCAGAACTTCCTTGCCGAGAAGCTGCGTGACGAGCGCGACGCGCGCGAAATGCTCCGTCGATTCCATTCTCTGAAAAGCCGTCAGCAGGTCCGGGCCGCAGGTCACGACGCCGTGATTCGCCATCAGAATTGAGTCGTGGCTCTGGACGAGCGGTTCCATCGCTGCGGTCAATTCCGCTGTGCCCGGCGTGCCGTAGCGCGCCACCGGGATCGATCCCAATCCAATCACGAGTTCGCACAAAATCGGTTTGTCCAGCGCGATGCCGGCCGCTGCGAAACCGGTCGCGGTCGGCGGGTGCGCGTGGCAAACCGCGTTCACGTCCGGGCGGAGCCGGTAGATCAGAAGATGCATCGCCAGCTCGGACGACGGCTTCCGCAATCCGCTCACACGGCGGCCTTCCAGATCGATGATGACCAGATCGTCCGGAGTCATCATGCCTTTGCTGATCGCAGTGGGAGTGATCAGGATTCGGTCGGGGCCGAGCCGGACGGAAACATTACCGTCCGTCGAAGCTACGAAACCGCGCGCGTGAGTCCAAGCGCCGACCGCGCAAATGTCGCCGCGGTGCTCTGCTTCCGTCTTTACAGCCCCGTGGGAAATTGAGTCAGGATACACCGGGCACCTCCGTCGCGCCTTAAGCGCGGCGTAGTTTACGCGTAGAAGCCACGTAATTTCAAGGCCCGTGCAACTCGATCGATGGCCACGATGTAGGCGGCGATTCGGTTGTTCACGCCGTGGGTTTCGGCGTACCGCACGACCTGGTCGAAGCTCTGCTCCATCACATCCTGGAGGCGTTCGTTCACTTCGCGCTCGCGCCAGAAAAATCCCTGGCGGTCCTGCACCCACTCGAAGTAGCTGACGGTGACGCCGCCGGCATTTCCGAGAATATCCGGGATGATAAAGATTCCCTTTTTCTCGATGATCGGATCGGCGTGGGCCGTCGTGGGGCCGTTGGCGCCTTCGCACAGAATGCGGCAGTCCACGCGATGGGCGTTTTCCGAGGTGATCTGGTTTTCGGTGGCGGCAGGCACGAGGATGTCGCACGGGCGGAAGAGAATTTCCTGCGCCGTCATCTTCTCGCCGCCGGGAAATTCCGGCAGAGGTTTCCGCTCAACATAAACCCAGTTGTAGAGCTTCGGGACTTCGATTCCTTTTTCATCGTAGAGGCCGCCATGAACGTCAGCGGCGCCGATGATTTTGTATCCGGCGGCGTGCATCAGGAGCGCGGCCTGCGAGCCGACGTTGCCGAAGCCCTGGATGATCACGCCGCAGCCCTCGCGCTTCATGCCAAGCTTCGCGATGGCTTTGTCGCAGCAGATCATCAATCCGCGGCCGGTCGCTTCCTTGCGCCCCTGCGAGCCGCCGAGTTCGAGCGGCTTGCCGGTGACGACGGCGGTGGTCGCCTGGCGCACGTGCATCGAGTAGGTATCCATCACCCAGGCCATCGTCTGGTCGTTGGTGCCGATGTCGGGAGCGGGAATATCGCGCTCGGGGCCGAGCCAGTCGGAGAGCGCCGCGGTATAGCGTCGCGTCACGCGCTCGAGCTCAGCCTTCGAGAGCTTCGAGGGGTCGCAGATGACGCCGCCCTTCGCGCCGCCGAAGGGAATATTTACGACGGCGCATTTCCAGGTCATCCACGCGGCGAGAGCGCGCACTTCGTCGAGCGTAACATCCGGCGCGAAGCGGATGCCGCCCTTGCCCGGCCCGCGCACGGTCGAGTGCAGCACGCGATAGCCGGTGAAAACCTCGAGTCGACCGGTATCGAGCGCAACCGGAATGTAAACCGTGATTTCCCGCTCAGGGCATTTCAGAAATCGGTAAACGCCCTGCTCGAGACCCAATTTTTTTGCGGCGCTCTCGAAGCGCGCATCCGCGGACTTGTAGACGTTGAGTTCCTCTTGCGTAGCGACAGGCATAGCACTCCCCCCGAACATTTTACCGAAATCGGGTGCGTCACGAGCCGCTCCTTCGCAGATCGTGGCCGGTCATCTCGCGCGGCTCGGGGACGCCGATGACGCCGAGCATGGTGGGCGCGACGTCGCGAAGCGAGCCGCCGGGCTGCAACTGCATGCGGCCATCGGCGGTGACGAGAATAAAGGGCACGGGATTGGTCGTGTGATAGGTGTGCGGGCCGCCGGTGACGGGATCGATCATGGTCTCGGCGTTGCCGTGATCGGCGGTGATAATCCACGCTCCACCGCGCGGGCGGAGCGCCTGAAAAATTCTCCCAAGCTGTTCGTCCACCGTTTCGCACGCCTTGATCGCGGGCTCGAGTTTCCCAGAATGGCCGACCATGTCCGCATTCGCGAAATTCATGATGATGGCGTCGAAGTCGCCCTTTTCGATCGCGTGAATCACGGCATCTGCAACGCCCGCGGCAGACATTTCCGGTTTCAGATCGTAGGTGGGGACTTTGGGCGAGGGCACGAGCACGCGCTCCTCGCCCGGAAACGGTTTTTCGACGCCGCCGTTGAAAAAATATGTGACGTGCGCGTACTTCTCCGTTTCCGCGACGCGCAAGTTCTTGAATTCGAGTTCGGCGAAGACGTTGGCGAGGATGTGTTCGAGTTTTTCAGGCGCGAGGATGTAGCGCAGCCACGGCCAGGTTTTTTCGTACTGCGTCAGGCCGACGAACACGAGATTTTTCGGGCGCGCGGGGTCGGCGAATTCCTTGAAGCCGGGATCGACAAGCGCGCGAGTGATTTGGCGGGCGCGGTCGGCGCGGAAATTGTAAAAGATCACGGCATTGTCGTCGCGAATCAATCCGCGCGGAACGGCGGGTTTTCCCGGCGCCGCTTGCGTGGTGATGACGGCGGGGACGGCGAATTCGTCCGTGACGCCTTTTTCGTAGCTCGCGCGAATCGCGGCGATGGGATCAGAAAATTTCGCTTCGGCGTCGCCGTGCACCATCGCGCGGTAGGCTTTCTCGATGCGCTCCCAGCGATTGTCGCGGTCCATCGCATAGTAGCGGCCGTTGACGCTGGCGATCTGGCCCACGCCGTATTCGCGCATCTTCTGCTCGAGCTGGCGGAGGAAGCCGATGCCGCTTTCGGGCGGCGTGTCGCGGCCGTCCATGAAGCAGTGGACGAAGACTTTCGAGACTTTGTTTTCCCGCGCCATGCGCAGCAGCGCGAAGAGATGTTCGATGTGCGAATGGACGCCGCCGTCGCTCAGAAGGCCGATTAGGTGCAACTGGCGCGAGCGGCCGCGCTCCATCGCTTCAAGAAGCAGGGGCTGGCGGAAAAATTCGCCGCTGGCGATGAGCTGATCGACGCGCGTGATGTCCATTTGCACGATGCGGCCGGCGCCCATATTCAGATGGCCGACTTCGCTGTTGCCCATCTGGCCTTCAGGCAGTCCGACGTAAGGGCCGGACGTGTGGATCAGCGTGTTGGGAAATTCTTTCAGCAGGCGGTCGTAGTTGGGCTTGCGCGCGAGGGCGATGGCGTTGCCCTTGGTTTCGGCGCGGTAGCCCCAGCCGTCGAGCACAGTCAACACGATTGGGCGTGGGCGTTTAGGCATTGTCATCTCGGTTCGCGCAGCAAGGTGCAAGAGATATCCCTCGGCTCCTCCCGCAGAACCATCCGGGATGCAAAAGTCGCACGTTAGTCGCTCGGGATGCCGATGCTTGTCGCATCGGCAGGACAATTGGTCGCGGGCGTTTGCTCATAGGCTTGGACATTCCAGGCGCCTCGACGCCCGGCCCCCGATTTGTTGGCGATTAGACTTCGGGCGACACGCAGCGTGGCCCGCCAGTTGCCGGAGCCCTTCCCTTACAAGAAAGCAGCCTCCGACAGCGCCCCTTCGACCTCGTTCGAGTTTTGTCCATTCCATCATGACCAAATTACGTTAGCACGAGGGAGCCGCGTTGCAAGGGTGTTGTTCGTGTAAAGAATCTGAAGTGCGAGGAAAACCCAAACGAAACGTTGGGTCAGTTTCCGATTACCGAGTTAATCAAGCATTGACCGCCTATTCGTCACTGGGAAGCGCCTTTTGCTGGATTCTATGGCCAACTAGGAAATCATTCCTTGGGGATAAGAGGCCGGATTTGTAGGCTTTGCTCTTCACGTTAATTTCCGGCTGCCAGCTTGATTTCCGCCGTGTCGCCCTTTAGTTCAACGGTCGTGCCAAAGGGCTTTGACGCGTCGGCCAGGCGCTGGAGGATATAACCCGCTCTTGCACCCTTCACCGGCGAGGGCAAGCCGCGCGTATCGAGGAATTGGTTGTTGGTGTACTCGCTGTGAATATCGGGCTGGCCCTCACCCACGTTGTTCAAGGCAATCGGCCGGAACGAAATCGATTGCAGGTTCTTTCCCCGAAATTGGACGTACGCGACCACGCTCTCCCAACTCATCGGTTCGTCGATGTACGTCAGCGTCGGCGGCACGTTGTAAATGAAGTTGCCCAGGTCGTAAAAGATGGGTCGGCCGTGATAAATCTCCACGCCATGCAGCAGAGGCGCTCCATGCATCACGATGATGTCCGCACCCGCATCCACCTCCGCATGCGTCCACTTCTTGAGCCAATCATTCGGAGCGAGCCGCTCCTGTATCCCTTCCATGAAAATTGTCGAGAACGAGTGATTCCCGAAGACGTGGTTATGTTGGTACACGATCACGAGGTCCGCGTGCTGGCGGGCGTCACGAATGCTTTGAAGGATGCGTTGCGAATCCTCCTGATTGGGCTCGTTCCCAGGCGCGCCAGGCAGATCGTCTGTCGCCTCATTTTCTTTGTCGCCGGCTTCGACGCGAAGCTCATTCACTCCCGGCCGGTCCGCCGTGGCGCTTCCTCCAGGCGCAATCAGGCCTGACGCGCTCGCTATCAGGGCGACCGTGCCCTTCGGCGTATGCAGATAACCCGGCGCTACAGCTTCGGCCACGTTGTTTCCAGTTCCGGCATGAACGATCTTCCGGCTGTCGGCCTCCCGGGTCGTGTTCCTAATGCCCGTCACTTTCAGATCGAATGCATGGTTGCCGGCCAGGGACAACAAGTTAAAGCCGAAAGTCGACAGCGCATCGAGCGCTTCCGGCGGAGTGAGAAATCCCCTGCCTTCCTGGACCGTCTCGCCCTTTTCGGCCACCGCGGATTCCAGACTGGTGAACACCACATCGCCCTTCAGCAGCCCCTGTATCGCCGGAACCGCCGCCGGGGCGGTTGCCCGGATATCCGACCGGATCATCGACTGCCCCGCCAAAGTTATCGTTATCGCAGCCGACTGTGGCCGCACGGCAGTGCTCGTTGCGCACACGATTGCGAACAGAACCGCGAGGCGCGCCCATCTCGCCAACAACCGGCCAGTCTGCAACATTGTTGTCATTTGCGTTGCCCTCGCGTTTTCGTTTGAGCGTTCGATGTACTCGCGATCTGTCTAATTCCCACTCTTCAAGCTAAGAGGCCCCGCGCTACCACCGCGGATATTCTCCTCGTTGCGTTTTCGCAATCATTCAAGCGGCAGAATACAACACGTTGGAGAGTTTCAACTGCCTGGTAAGCCGAATCACCAGACAAATGCTTCTTCAACGAGCGGCACAGACTCTGGGCTCGCCCCGCCGAACCCTGGTTCAAGCGACCGTTTCGGGAGCAACGCTTGAGTCGAACAGGCGTACAACTGAAATTCGCCCGAGAACCATGAACGTGAAAACACCGAGAACGGTGCCATACGGAATTTCGAGGCAGCTGATACCGGCCATAACTATACAGAATGTTCGCGCCTTTCGGTTCTTGATGCAGAAGGCGGCGCGAAGTTTGGCGGCAGCCAAGATGATCATAACGAGGAAAATCCCCAACCCTATTCCAGCGAAAATCCAGCCAAGAAACGCGGGGGGCTCTTGACCTGTATTGGTGGCTACTTCGGGTTTGTGAGCAATGGCCGCGCTTATCACGACGCCCATGAACAAATACATCAGACCGAACAGCGAGAAGAAAGCCGTCGTAGCAGCTGAAATCATGTACCCGAGTGAGAGGAGTTTAAGATGCTCTTCGTCGATGACGGATTGCCGAATGAGTCCTTCGGACATGCAAAAGTTCCTTGCGCCGCACAAAATTCCGTCGGGCTAGCCGTAGACTATCACAGCCGGAAACGTGCTCGGACTGTCTGTCGCTGAGGATTTGCTAAGTCCTAGTTAGTTAGATAATCGGAAACTGACCCACGACCCAAGTGACACACCGCTGCCCAAAGGGTGAGGACCTTTCTATCTAGTTCGCGGTGATTCAGGCAAAATCAGAGAGGGTGGGGGCGAGGCGGACCAGGTGCATTCCATTGGACCGATGATTCAGAGAATAGGGTACGACATCCAATTCGAGATCCCTGCGCCGGTGGCGATTGTGGCTTTGCTCAGCGTGCATCCTTCGCGGGTTGGGGATCTGCGCGCCCCGGACGAACTGCGAGTGGAGCCCGCGGCGCAGGTAGAGAGCTACATCGATAGCTTCGGGAATCGCTGCACGCGGTTTGTCGCTCAGCCGGGCACGCTGCGCTTGAGCAACTCGACTTTGATCCATGACTCCGGCCTGGCCGACCCCGTGAGCCCGTATGCTCGCGAAGTTCCCGTGCAGGAGTTGCCGCACGACGCTCTGCGCTATCTTTATAACAGCCGCTACTGCGAGGTCGATCGATTCGCGGTGATCGCGACGGAATTGTTTGGCGGTCTGCCTCGAGGATGGTCGCGAGTGCAGGCTGTTTGCGACTGGGTACATTCAAGAATTCGCTTCGGATATGAATACGCCCGGCCGACGAAGACTGCTTTGGACGTGTATACGGAAGGTTTCGGAGTCTGCCGGGATTTTCAGCATCTGGCGGTCACGATGTGCCGAGCGCTGCATATTCCCGCGCGCTATGCGACGGGATATCTGGGCGATATCGGCGTGCCGGCGGCACCTTCGCCCATGGATTTCAGCGCGTGGTTTGAGGCGTATCTCGAGGATCGCTGGTGGACCTTCGACGCGCGGCACAACCAGCCGCGCATTGGACGCGTGCTGATGGCGACGGGGCGCGATGCCTCGGACGTTGCCATGACGACGTCGTTCGGAATGGCCAATCTGAAGCATTTCACCGTGGTCAGCGAACAATTGCCGCAGGGTCAAGCGAACAGCGCCTGGGGTTAGGCCGGTTGCGGGGCTAGAATCAAACAGAACATTCGGGGAGGCAAACACATGGCACAGGATTCACACCGGAGAGCCGCGGAATTTCACGAACTCGCCGCGCACGCACACCGTACCGCCGCGGCGCATCACGGGAAGCAAGACCATTTGAGCGGTCACGAGATTTCCCGGCAGGCCATGGAGCACGCGGCCAAGGCTTTTCGAGCTTCGCAGGAAGCTCACGAGAAATCCGCAAGCGCTGCTGGGAAGACAGAAAAGAAACCGCAGTAGAGCAAAAGTAGATCCCTCGTCGGGCCAAAGGCCGGCCCTCGCTCGTGATGACAAGCGACTCGCATCGGCACGTATGCCGGATGGGCTACATCACGCCAAGGATGTGTGCCGGGCGCAGCATGCTGCGCCCCTACGGAACCACCTGGGGCGGATGATCGAGATGGATGGGGGGCGCGGAGAGCACGCTAGCGAGGCGGGCGCTACAAAGGCAAAGCTACGATGGGCGCGGAGATGAACTCGGAGACGCGAGGCGCGTTGACAGCCGGTCAAGGCGGTCGCGGTATTCGGCGAGATCGACGGGTTGGCGCGCCACTCCGGACTCCATGGCCGCTTTTGCGACGGCTGAGGCCACCCAAACCAAGGCGCGGGGGTCGAATGGCTTAGGGACGATGTAGTCAGGGCCAAATTCGATTTTTTTCACGCCGTAGGCCTGGCAGACCGAATCGGGCACCGGCTCCCTGGCCAATGCCGCCAAGGCATGAGTCACGGCGAGTTTCATTTCTTCGTTGATCGCCTTGGCGCGAACGTCTAGCGCCCCACGGAAGACGAACGGAAACCCGAGCACGTTGTTCACTTGATTGGGATAGTCCGAGCGTCCGGTGGCCATGATGAGATCGTTGCGAGCGCCGCGCGCATCCTCCGGCATAATTTCCGGATCGGGATTGGCGAGGGCAAACACGATGGGGCGAGGTGCCATGAGCTTGAGCACGTCCGGCGCGATCGTGCCCTTCGCTGAGAGGCCAACGACCACGTCGGCTCCGCGCAACGCGTCCGCCAGGGTCCGCAATTCAGTCTCGCGGGCAAAGTGCGCCTTGTAAGCAGTCATCCCCTCTGTGCGGCCGGTGTAAATCACGCCTTTGGTGTCAACCATGAGCATTCGTTCCGGCTGGACGCCCAATCGGAGGTAATGTGCGGCGCTGGCAAGGCCTGCTGCTCCGGCGCCGACGAACACGACTCGCACACGGTCAATTTGCTTGCCCACGATTTCCAAGGCGCCCAGCAACGCGGCTCCGGAGACCATGGCGGTTCCGTGCTGGTCATCGTGCATCACGGGAATCGACATCGTGCTGCGCAGTGTTTCTTCGATGAGGAAGCATTCCGGCGTCTTGATGTCCTCGAGATTGATGCCGCCGACGGTAGGCTCGAGAAGCTGGCAAAACTTGATGACGTCTTCGGGTTTCTCGGAGTTCACTTCCAGATCAAAGACGTCGACATCCGCGAAGCGTTTGAAGAGCACCGCCTTGCCTTCCATGACGGGCTTGCTAGCGAGCGGTCCTATGTTTCCCAATCCCAGAACCCGCGTGCCATTGGAGACGACGGCAATCAGGTTACCGCGTGCGGTGTACTCGTAACTCAGCTCGGGCGACTTCGCGATCTCGCGGCAAGGCTCCGCCACGCCCGGCGTGTAGGCCAGACTCAAGTCCGCCTGCGTGCGGCAAGGCTTGGTCGCGACGACCTCGATCTTGCCCTTGCGGCCAGTGCGGTGATAGTCGAGTGCGTCCTGCTTGCGCGAAGTCATGAGGGACTCATACCGCATCGGCGCTGCGGGCTCAAGGTTCAACTTCAATCTGCCGATAAATCGGCGGGCGCGCTAGTGGCGCGGCTCGCTCGAGGGCGGGATGATGCCCTTGAGGCGCAAGTAGACGGCGATGGAGCCGTAGCACTCATTGTCGTGTTCAACGTTGCCCGCGAGGGCGGCGAGGCGAGGCGTCGGTCCGCGGAAGCTTTGGATCGGATCGCTGGCGTTCGCGTCGGTGAGCGAGGCGTAGGCGGCGTCGCAGGTGTCGAAGGAATCCTTGAGCGCGGCGACGAGGTCAGCTTTCGTGGTTTTCGACGCGGCGCTTGGAGTCTTCGGCGTGCCGAGGGCGCGCGAACAGCCGGCGGTCTGCGCATCGGCGACGTGCGCGATCCATCCTCCGAAGGTGCGCTCTTCGGGAGTGGGCTGGAAAGCGTAGCCGTCGTCGGGCATTTTGTCCGCTGCTTTCAGCAGGTTGTTCTTTACGGTGTTGTACTGCTGCCGAATGGCATCGGCGACGCTCGGCGCTTGAGTTGGAGCTTGCCCCTGGCCCATCTGACCCTGAGCAAATAGCGGCGAAGCCAGCAAACCAGCGAGTCCCACCATGATGACGGCGTAGCGTTTCATTGAAGTCTCCCCAATCCGGACGAAGCCGGAATTTCACCCTTGGCCTTGCGGCCCTGCGAATTATAGACGTGAGTTATGTGCGCTAGGAAGCAAAGTCTTGCGCAAAAGGAGGAGTGCCTGTGGCACGGGAGCGAATCACCAGCCCTGCATCGTGATTGCGAGAATAGCAGCGAAAAATGTGAAGACGGCGCATATGGCCGCCCGACGCGCGGACGGCTAGTGGCGGGCGAGGGCGGAGCGGCCGGGGAAGCGGGCGGACGCGCCGAGTTCTTCCTCGATGCGGAGAAGCTGATTGTATTTGGCGATGCGGTCGGTGCGCGATGCGGAGCCGGTCTTGATCTGGCCTGCACCCATGGCGACGGCGAAATCGGCGATGAAGGCGTCCTCGGTTTCGCCGGAGCGGTGCGAGATGACCGCGGCATATTTCGCTTTGCGCGCCATCTCGACGGCGTCGATGGTTTCGCTGACGCTGCCAATCTGATTCAGCTTGATCAGGATCGCGTTGCCGATGCCTTCGGAAATGCCGCGCGCGAAAATTTTCGGATTGGTGACGAAGATGTCGTCGCCGACCAATTGAATCTTGCCGCCCAACTGCTTTGTGACAAGCTTCCAGCCGTCCCAATCGTCTTCGGCGAAACCGTCTTCGATGGAGACGATCGGATACTGGCGGACCCAGTTGCCCCAGAATTCCGCGATTTGCTCGGAGGTGCGCGCGGATTTGTCCGATTTCTTGAAGACGTATTTCTTGGTCGCGCGATCGTAGAACTCGCTCGCCGCGGGATCGAGTGCTATCGAAATCTGCTCGCCGGGCCTGTAGCCTGCGGCGGTGATGGCTTCGAGAACGCGTTCGAGCGCCTCTTCATTGGATTTCAGATTGGGCGCGAAGCCGCCTTCGTCGCCGACGGCGGTGGAGTAGTTGTTTTTCTTGAGCACGGCTTTCAAGTGGTGGAAGACTTCGACTCCCCATCGCAGCGCTTCGTGAAAGCTGGGCGCGCCGAGCGGCATGACCATGAATTCCTGCACGTCCACAGAATTATCGGCGTGCGCGCCGCCATTGAGGATGTTCATCATGGGGACGGGAAGAGTGCGGGCCGAGGGATCGCTCGACAATTTCGCGAGATATTTGTAGAGAGGCTGGCCGGACGCCGCGGCAGCGGCACGCGCGGCTGCCATCGAGACGGCGAGGATGGCGTTCGCGCCGAAGTTCGATTTATTCGGCGTGCCGTCGGCCTCGATCATGCGGCGGTCGAGCGCGCGCTGGTCGGAGGCGTCGAGTCCGGCGACCGCTTTGGCGATCGCGCCGTTCACATGGCCGGCGGCTTTGAGCACGCCCTTGCCGAGATAGTGCGATTTGTCGCCGTCGCGCAGCTCGATGGCTTCATGCTCGCCGGTGGAAGCGCCGGAGGGGACGGCGGCGCGGCCGATGGCGCCGCCTTCGAGGCGGACGTCGGCCTCGACCGTGGGATTGCCGCGGGAATCGAGAATTTCGCGGCCGTGAACGGAAATAATTTTGGTGGACATTGATTTCCCCCTGGAATTGAAAAGTGATCTGCCACTTGCCGAGGCTTCGCTCGGGCGATCTCTGGCGACCTGCCTATTCGGGCTCCTCGATCATGGACTCGGGGCGCACGACGACAACAACGCCATTTTCGGAGACGGAGTAGCGCGCGCGGTCGGCTTCGAGGTCGTGGCCGATAATGGTGCCTTCGGGCAGCTCCACATGGCGATCGATAATCGCGCGGCGGATGTGGCAGTGCCGGCCGATGGTCACGTGGTTGAAGATAATCGACTCCTCGACGTCGCTGTAGCTATTGACGCGGACATCGTAGCCGAGAACCGAACGCGCGACGCGCCCGCCCGAAATAATCGATCCTCCCGCGACTATGGAATCCAGCGCGACACCCATGCGCTGTGGATCGGCGAAAACGAATTTAGCCGGGGGATACTGCCGCTGCCAGCTGTGCAGCGGCCAGCTCGCGTCGTACAGATTGAAAATGGGTGTGACGGCGACGAGGTCCATGTTGGCATCGTGATAGGCGTCGATGGTTCCGACATCCCGCCAGTAGGACGTTTCCTTCTTATTTTCGTCGCGGAAGTTATAGGCGAAGACGCGATATTTGTCGATGATGCGCGGCAGGATATCCTTGCCGAAATCATGGGACGAGGATGGATTCTCGGCGTCTTCGATCAGAATCGGCACGAGAAGCTGCGTATTGAACAAATAGACGCCCATCGAGGCGTTGACCTTGCCGTCATGCACGCGCGAGGGCTTGGGATTGACGGGCTTTTCCTCGAATCCAATGATGCGCCAGTGCTCGTCGGTTTCTAGGACGCCGAATTTTCCGGCAGCCGCGGCAGTATCCATTTCGATCGTCGCGACGGTGACATCCGCATCGGCGGCGACGTGCTGCTCGAGCATCTTCTGGTAATTCATTTTGTAGATGTGATCGCCGGAAAGGATGAAGACGTAATTCGACTGCTCGCTGCCGATCGAATAGATGTTCTGGTAGACCGCGTCGGCCGTGCCCTGATACCAGTGCTGCGATACGCGCATTTGCGGGGGCAGCACTTCGATGAAATCGCCGTGGCCCATCAGGGAGGACCAGCCGCGGCGGACGTGCCGATTGAGACTGAGCGCCTTGTACTGCGTGAGGACGAATACGCGGCGCAGATCGCTGTTGAGGCAGTTCGAGAGCGTGAAGTCGATGATGCGATACACGCCGCCGAAAGGCACGGCGGGCTTCGCGCGATCGCGCGTGAGCGGCCAAAGCCGCTCGCCCTGGCCGCCGGCCAGGAGAACACCGATCGCGCTGCGCATCACCGGCATGAATGTGGGTGCGACGGTACCGCCTCCGCCGCGAGGCAATATTCTAACAGCACTTAGGCGGTGGCGCAGGCCCGCTTCCGACGGCAACGTTTCCGGCCGCAACCCGGCGAATCGGCACAGGGGCGAGCGAGAATTACCACAGAGTTAAGACCGGAGCCGGCGCGACCGTAGTATGCAATTTAAGTCTTGACTTGGGGGATAGCGTCCGATAGAAGGGTGGGCAATAGCCGGGTTCGCAAGGATTCCGGTTACACTAGTTTGAATCCATCAGGACAAACTTAAGAAAAAGAGACGGGGGTGAATACGCGTGGCAGAAGTTGTTATTCAAGAGGGCGAGTCATTGGAAAACGCTCTCCGGCGCTTCAAGAGGAAGGTGCAGTCGGAAGACATCATCAAGGAAATCAAGAAGCACAGCTACTACATGAAGCCCGGGGAAAAGCGTCGAGCCAAGCAAGCCCTCTCGCGTAAGCGCCTTCGCAAGAAGCAGCGGCGTGAGCAGGACTAAGCAACCAACTCACTGGGAACTTTCCAAGCAGCCGAGTGCCAACGAGCGGATGAGAGCCGCGAATCAGGGCGGATTCTCGTCCGGCGCTGGATTACACGCTGTACCGCTGTCCGTCCTGAGCGAACACGGCCCCGGAGCAGCGAATGGAATATCATGACAAGGTCCTGAAGTGTTCGGAATGCGGGGCTGAATTCGTATTTACCGCCGGCGAGCAGATGTTTTTCGCCGACAAGGGCTTCAAGAACGAGCCGAAGCGTTGCAAGACATGCAAGGGCAATCGCGCGCAAGGCAGCGACCCCGGCCCGGGCAACGTTCAGCGGGTCGAAACCAAAACGGTTTGCTCGCAGTGCGGGAAAGAGACCACGGTCCCTTTCAAGCCGACGCAGGGCCGCCCGGTATTCTGCCGCGAGTGCTTCCAGCAGCGGCGGACGATCGGCGCTTCCAGCGCAGCGGCATCGTAACGGCGGGTCGTACAGGTTTGACGCGAGCCTGCTCGTTCTCCATGCCGAGTGAGGTCGGCTGGCTGACCGAGGAATAGACCGCAATCGCGGGCGACCAGAGAGTCGTGTCTTTCGGGCTCTTCTCAACGCAAACAGATGTGCGTTGGGGAGGGCCTTTTGTTTTGTTGGGCGATTTTGCCGCGCTTGGAGAGGAACTCCCGGCAGTGCGTCAATTTCCGATAACCGCGCTAATCGTCCACTGAGATTCATGAGCGAGTATTCCTGTGGATTAGCGTGCTCTCAGTCGCGTCCCACCAGGCTTTAGTTTTCGCGTTTTGAACCGCCCCGGGACTTTGCGCAAGCCCTCACTTCCGAAGGCCCGTGCGGCGCAGCAAATTCTGAAATTCGGGGTCGTCCTGCATACCATCGAACTCCGCCGTGATCGCGAGTTCGGTCATCGCCAAGTCGCGCTTCGCGTTGCCTTCTTCGAGCGAATTGAGTGCCTGAGTCTTTTGTCCCAGTTCTGCGTAAATGACGGCGCGGCCGAAGTCGTTCGTATACGCCTCCGGTGGATTCTCTTTTTGGCTTGCGCGCTCGAGCAACCCCAGCCAGAATGCGCGCCCGCCGCCCGACGCTCCGGCTTCCCGTAGCGTTTGTTCTTCGGCTAAGACCTTTGCCGGATCTTCTCCAGAAAACACGCGCGCCTTCGCATCTTCCGCAATCGCGTCGTCGAATCTCCCCAGGTGCGCGTAGAGATGCGACAGTCGTTCGTGATTAAGCGCGAAGTTTGGATTCATCTCGATGCAGTGGAGGTACTGCGCGAGCGCATCGTTGTAGCGGCGCGCCCAGACGTATGTCCGCCCGAAAAACGACTGCACGGGCATCGAAAGAGGATCCAGCTCGAGGGCCTTTTTCATTTCCGCGATGGCTTCATCGTGGCGGCTCAACGGAGAAAGATAGCTGTTTGAATAGAACAGGTGCGCATCAGCGGAATTCGGATCGAGTTCGATGCCTCGCCGGAATTCGCGTTCGGCGGCGACCCAATCATAGTCGAAATGCGCTTTTGCAAAGGCCAGCGCGGTGTGAGCTTCTCCCAACTGTTCGTCGATTGAAAGAGCGCGCTCTGCGGCGGCCTCAGCCTTCGGAAATGCTTCTACTGGCGTAGCTACGCCGAAAACAGGGGCGAGATTGTACGCGTCGGCAAGCCCGGCGTATGCGAGCGCATAGTCCGGGTCACCCGCGATGGCTCGGTTGAAATCTGCAATCGACCGCTCTATTCCCGGGGGCGTTCTCAGATTCCATGCCTGCCGGCCCTCAAGATAGGCCTCGTGGGCTTGGGGGTCGACGCGCGGCGCTGCGGCGAGCCGTGCCTCGGTCTGTTGCGGAAGCTCCACCTGAATACTAGCCGCCACGGCTCGGGCGACGTCACTCTGCAGTTCAAGCACATCGCGGAGGTCCCGGTCGTAGTTTTCGGCCCAAACGTGCGTTTGGTCGCTCGCCTCTATGAGCTGAACCGTCACTCGCACTCGATTGCCCGACCGGCGCATGCTGCCTTCGAGCAGGTATTGCACCCCGAGTTCCTTCGCGATCTGCGCGGTGCCCTTCCGCGTACCCTTGTACTGCATGGCTGACGTACGCGCGATTACGCCCAGCCTCTGCGGATCGAGGCTGCCGAGTTGCGTGATCATTTCCTCGGTCATGCCATCCGTGAAATATTCTTCGCCCGGGTCGCCACTCAAATTCTCAAGCGGCAGCACCGCCAGCATGATCTTGCCGGTCGCTTGTTTCGCGCTCCGCCCAATCGAGTGCAGCGCAAGCAGCACAACCGCTGCGACCACAACGGCAAACGCAATCGATGCCAGCTGGCGCCGCGTTTTTGCCGCTCCGCCGACGGCGATGTCCTGCGGAACCACCGCCGCCGCGCTGACAGCCAATCCGGGTGCGGGCGCCTCAATGGCGCTCGGGCGGGACGCAGTCTCTTGAATCACCAACGGATCAAACCGATACCCCTTGCCGGGAATCGTGTGAAGAAAACGCGGCGATTCAGGATTGTCCTTCAGGGCCTGCCGGATCTTGCGCACCGCCGTGTTGATGGCGTTGTCGGCGTCAAGGAAGACGTCCTTGCCCCAGATTCGCTCGAGGATTTCCTGGCGTGTCACGAGCTGCCCGCGCTGTTCGATTAGGAGGCGCAGTAGTTCGAACGGGATGCGCTCGAGGCGCACGGCACGGCCCGCCCGGCGCAGCTCGAACGCGCCACCGTCGAGTTCAAAGTCCTCAAACCGCCATACGTCGGGCGCCATTCTGCGGGAGTTCCTCTGGCGGGATTGTACATGCGATTAGCGGAAGTAGCCTATGTCCCATATCCCCTGCCGCTTGCAGGTACATCCCGCCGACAGGAAGAATCCAGCCGCGCTCCATTGTCCTCGCCCGCCTCGCGGGCATAGATGACAGCGGAGCAACTGCTCCGGAAAACTAAGGAGATACAAAATGAAAACGTGGCATGTAAGAACCGCAGTCGGCGCGATTCTGTTTTTGGCTCTCAGTGGATTGGCGATGGCGCAGGACGCATCGCCACCGCCAAACCTCGGATGTAACGACCGGACTGTCAAGGGCGATTGGGGATTCAGGGTTTCGGGCGAGGCTTGGCCAAAGGGAATCCAGGCTCCGCCGGTTATCCGCGACGGTATCGCTATGGCGTACTTTGACGGGGAGGGAAAGCTATCCCAGGAAGACTTCGTCATGGCAAATGGCTCGCCGGTCGGGCCCGCTGGTGTCTTCCACGGCGATGAGAACGGCACGTATCAAGTCAATTCGGATTGCACCGGCAGCGCCGTGATCACGTTTCCCAACGGGATGGTCGTCAAGCTCCTGTTCGTCGTAAGCAATTTCGGGCAAACCATGCACACTATCGTTTCCGAGCTGGACAACCCGCCCGTAGACGGTGCGCCGGGATCGATCGTGCCGGCTTCGATTCACAGCGACGCGGAGAGGCTGTCGTACCGTTAGCTAGACCGCGCCTTCGGAGTTGTACCACCCCAACTGGAGGGGGCTTCGTACCAAACCGGAGCCCCCCTTCAGCCCCGCGCCCTTGACGCGTGCCTGGATAGCGTCGCGGGCTAACTCCCGATAAGTCGGATAACCGGAAACTAACCTGCCACCGTATGTCCGCGTTCATTGACCGGGCCCGCGGGGCGGCCTAAGATAAACAGAGCTAGGAGGTGGGATTTGATAGACGAGACGATCCTGCGCGACTATCTGCGGCGCGCCCTGAGCTGGCACGAGTCCCACGTGGACTGGAAGAAAGCGGTCGAAGGTGTTCCCGCCAAACTTCAAGGAAAGCGACCCGCAGGCGCGGAGCATTCGCCCTGGGAAGTGCTCGAACACATGCGTCTCGCGACATGGGACATTCTCGAATTCTCGCGCGATCCGAAGCACGTATCGCCGGACTGGCCGTCGGGTTACTGGCCGAAGAAACCAGCGCCGCCAAACGCGGCTGCATGGAGCAAGAGCGTGAAAGCACTCGAGCGGGATCTCGATGCCATGGGGAAGCTCGTCACCGATCCTAAAACGGACCTGCTTGCGCCAATTCCGGGCGGAACGGGCCAGACGGTTCTGCGCGAAGCATTGCTGATCGCGGACCACAACGCGTACCACGTCGGAGAGCTCGTGCTGGTCCGCCGCCTGCTGGGTTGCTGGCCGAAAACCTGAGCTTCACTTCGCGTCCCAAGCGCGCAATGAGTCATCTTATTATTAGTGTGAATGAGCACTGAGCCAGAACCGGGTCAAAGGGGCAATTCATGAGTGGGGAGCAGGCCGTCGCGGAGTCTAGGGTATCCGGGGAAGCGCAGGAGCGCGTGTGGGAGTCGTTTCGCCGGTGGGGATACCTTCAGGCAAATCTTGATCCGCTGGGCGATCTCGAACCGGTGCCGGTGCCGGAACTGGACGCCACGGGGCCGGAAGCGGATACGGCCCGCCGAGTCTATTGCGGCAGCATCGGCGCCGAGTTCATGCACATTCCGGATCGCGAGCGGCGGCAGTGGGTTCAAGAGCGCATGGAATCGGAGGCGCCAGAACCGGACCGCGTGCGCATTCTCGATCTACTGATCCGAGCGGAAATTTTCGAGCAGGTTTTGCAGACGCGCTATCTGGGCACGAAGCGCTATTCGCTTGAGGGCGAAGCGGCGCTGCTTCCACTGCTTGATTCGATCCTCAACGCTGCTTCCGAGCAGGGTGCAACGAAGGCCATGCTGGCGATGAGCCATCGGGGGCGCCTGAACGTGATGGTGCACATCGTTGGCCGCGCGGCGGCGGAAGTCTTCGCGCGGTTCGAAGATGTGGACCCGCGCAGCACCCTGGGCAGCGGCGACGTGAAGTATCACATCGGCGCGACGGGCAATTTCCACGCGGCGAATGGCCGGGACGTGGGCATCCACCTCGTGTCCAATCCGAGCCACCTGGAAGCCGTCGATCCGGTGGTAATGGGGCGCACGCGCGCGAAGCAAATGCGCCGCGGCGAAAGCGGGCGGCGCGAAGTGGTGCCAATCGCGATGCACGGCGACGCGGCGTTTGCGGGGCAGGGAATTTGCGCCGAGACGCTCAACCTTTCAGGCGTCCCGGGCTTTGCGGTTGGCGGCTCGGTGCACGTGATCGTGAACAACTTGATCGGGTTTACGACCGCGCCTCGGGACAGCGTCTCTTCGCGGTTCTCTTCGGACCTGGCCAAGCGTCTACCCGTGCCGATTTTTCACGTGAATGCGGAAGACCCGGACGCCGTGGTGCGCGTGGGCCGGATCGCGCTCGACTATCGCTACGCGTTTGGCACTCCGGTGATCGTCGATCTGATTGGTTACCGGCGGCACGGCCACAGCGAAGTGGACGATCCCACCATCACGCAGCCGTTAAGGTACCGGAAGATCGAAGCGCATCCTCCCATGTGGAGCATCTACGCGGAGAAAACGGGCGCTGATGCGGAGCCAGTGATCCAGCGCGTGCGCGAGGAATTGGACGCCGCGCAAAAAGAAGCGCGCGAAATCGAGAAGCGTCCCGTGATGCGCCGCCTGCCGCGATATTGGAGCGGGTTCGTCGGAGGCCGCTACGAGGCGTCGTTTGAGGTAGACACAGCGGCTCCTGGAGAGACGCTTGCGGCGATCGGCGAGTCTCTCGTCACGTATCCCGCGGGATTTCACATTCACCCCAAGGTGAAAAAGCTGCTCGAACAGCGGCTCGAGATGGCGCAAGGAAAACGCCCGATCGATTTTGGAATGGCCGAGGCGCTGGCGTTCGGCTCGCTGGTGCTGCAAGGCGTGCCCGTGCGACTTTCCGGGCAGGACAGCCGCCGGGGCACCTTCAACCAGCGGCACGCGGCGCTGATCGACATCGAAACCGAGGAAGAATTCATTCCGCTCGAGCACATGGCGCCCGACCAGGGCTGGTGCGAGATTTACAACTCGCCGCTTTCCGAGGCTGCGGTGCTGGGCTTCGAATACGGGTTCAGCCGCGATTTTCCCGAGGCGCTCGTGCTATGGGAGGCGCAGTTCGGCGATTTCGCGAATGGCGCGCAGATCATCATTGACCAGTTCATCGCGGCGAGCGAGGACAAGTGGAATCTGCTCTCGGGCATCGTGATGCTGCTTCCGCACGGCTACGAAGGGCAGGGGCCGGAACATTCGAGCGCGCGCATCGAGCGCTTTCTGCAACTCGCGGCGCGCGACAACATGCAGATCTGCCAGCCGTCAACCGCCGCGCAATATTTCCATCTGCTGAGGCGGCAGGCGCTGCGAGCGTGGAGGAAGCCGCTCGTCATCTTTACGCCGAAGAGCATGTTGCGGAATCCGGCGGCGTCGTCGCAGGTCGCCGATTTCTCGGCGGGGCGCTTTCAGACGGTCATTCCCGATCGCGGCGATGGTTCGGCCACCCGCGTCCTGCTGTGCACGGGGAAAATCGGCCACGAGCTCGAAGCCGAGCGGAAGCGCCGCAAGGAAAATACGCCGGCCATCGTGTTTCTCGAGCAGCTCTATCCATTCCCTGAAGCGGAGGTCGCGGCGGAGATGGATCGCCACGCGAATGCGCGGGAGTTCGTATGGGTGCAGGAAGAGCCGGGCAACATGGGCGCCCACGAGTTCGTGATTCCTCAGCTCGAGCCGCTCGCCCGCGGCCGCGCAGTGTTGTCGGTGAATCGATCGTCGAGCGCCAGCCCGTCCACGGGATCATCAAAGGCGCATGAGATGGAGCAGAAGACGCTGCTCGCCCTCGCGTTCGGGTCGTAACAAACCCGAGGGCGATTTCCTTCCATTACACGCGCGAGAGAAGTAGGCCGTGACCGGTGGACTCGAGCGATCGCAGTTCTGTCGATGAAAATCCCGCGTTGCGAAACATCCGCTGATACTCAGGTAGCGTATAGGCATCTCCGGCAGGCGTCATGCCCAGCATCATCATGCTGAAACTGGCGGCGCGCTTCGGCGAAACGCGATCTTCATTGGGAACGAAATCGAGGGTGGCGACCACAGCACCCGGCGCCAGCGCGGCTCGCACCTTCCGCAGCAGCTGTTCATTGGTCGGCGGGTCGTAGTGATGGAGGAAATTCGTGATCAGCACCACGTCGTAAGCCGTACCGAACTCGACGTCGAACGCGCTGCCGGGCAAGAGATGATGGCGCGCATCAACGCCCGCCGCGCGGGCATTCTCCGCGGCGACTGCCAGCACGGGCGCCCAATCCTGGGCGAAAATTTCCGCGTTTGGATTGCGTTTCGCCAGCGTGACGCCGAACGTTCCGTGTCCCGCCGCCACATCCAGCACCTTCCATTTTTTCCCGGCGGCCGCATCGAGTATGCGCGCGATATCTTCCGCCGGAGCAACTGTGGCTGGCGCCATCGAGCGGGCAAAGTCCACCCAGATAGGATTTTCCGGCGAGATTGACCCTTCGCCCCCTGCCATCGCCGGGCGCCCTGTGCGAATCGTCTCCGCCAAATGCATGAACGCCGCCACGGTGCCGGGCAGCGTAAGAAAACCCGCCGCCGATCCCAGGAACGCTGGCGAGCGCCGGTCGAGAAACGTCGCCGAGTCCTGCGTCAGCGCATATCGCTGCTCCTCCTTTTTCAGGAAACCCATGATCGTGAGGTAGTCGCAAAGAATCCGCACGCCGCGCTCGGTGGCCCGGCAGCGTTTCGCGAGCGCCGCGGCCGAGTCGGCGCCTTCGCCGATCGCCGTGAATACGTCCAGATCGATAGCCGCCTTCATCGCCGCGGTGTTCTGGTACGCGTTAAACGCCTCGAAGATCCGGTTCGGGCTTGGTTTTGGAGCGCCGGTGGCGCCAGGTTGTGTGGCCATTGTTTTCCTCTCGGATCGAAATCGCCCGCTTCAGTGCGGCTTCGCCTCTGAATTTTCGGCAAAGCACCAATGCACGAATTCAGGCGCGTAGCGGTTTACGACCGTGCTCGGCACATCCGCCTCATTCACTTCATGAAAATCGAATTGAATCTCGCCATGGGGGCTCACCGTCCCGACTAGGAATCCGTAGACGTTCGTCTTGGCCGCGCGCGCGGCGGTAGCTTCAGGCGGCAGAGCATACCGCACTGCGCCCGCGGTTCCGATAATCCAACCGGGCAGAATTCCGCCATGTGTGCGCCAGTAGTCCGTGTTGAATATGCCGTCCATAAAATAATGGGAATGGCTGGCGAGGACGTAGACGTGCTTGTGTCCTTCGTTCTGTGCCTTCAGCAGATCGGCGTAGGCGCGTTCGCCGCTCTCGATGCCGCCCTCCGATTGGTTCATGCTGTGTTCCTTCGAGATGCTCTCCGGGAGCGCTTCGTGCATGCCCACGACGATGGTGTGGATTTTGCGGTTCGCGGAATCGGCACTCAGCGTCTTCCCGAGCCACGCGACTTGTCCTGCGCCGAACTGGTTCTCCGATCCGTTGTCGAGCGTGATGAAATCCACGCCGTTCTGGATCCAGTGATAATAGATGTGCGGCCTGAGGTCATTTGGATCGTCGCGCAGCCGCTGGGTGCGCAGGTTGGGCAGGTCGAGCCATCCGCCGAAAGCCGCGAGGTATTCCGCGTCCGTCTTTCCTTGCGTTGTCTCGTGATTGCCTCTCGCAAGATAGACGCGCAGGTTTCCAAACGGCTTGATCTGGCTCGTGATGAAATCCTTCCAGGATATCTCTTCATACTCGGGCATCGTCAGGGGTTTGGCCAGATGCTCCGGCTGGTGCGCGATGTCCTCATCGACGCCAGAAATCTTCCGGAAATCGCCAAGGTGCCAGTAGAAAAGCGCTCTGCTCTGCTTCACGCCCGCGGCGATGGCCGGCATCACCACGTCGCCGCAGTTGCGCGAATCGCCCGAGACGGCAAACTTCCACGGCGTAGTTGCCGGCTTCCCGGCGGAGGAGGACGTGTTTCCACTTACTTGTGCCGACAACGCGGCGGGTGACACGCCGGAGAACGCAAGCATCAGAAGAATCGGAGCCAGCAAGTTTTGCCATTTCATCTATCGTATCGATCCTCGAAAGCCGCCGCCCGATTGGGAGCCGGCCCGAAATCGGAGCGGCCTATTGTCCCGCGTGGCTGGTATGTTCGCAATACTAACGCGCGAGTGCGGCAAGCGGCCGACGGTCTGGTGTGGAAAGAATTGCCAGCCGAGGTACACTCATGGCACCCGGCGGAGTGCAGAGCATCTCCTTCAGCAGTGCGAATATAAATAGGTTTTGGTGGGAACGCGTGCGGGACGTACCATGCGGAACGCCGCGGAGGACACGATGAAGCGGATTCTGGTAGCGGACGACGACAAAACGACGAGGCTCTGGCTATCGGGAATCCTGCGCGCCGAGAAGTTTGCGGTCTCAACGGCGGCGGACGGCAAGGCCGCCTGGCGGCAGATCCGCAAGACGAAATTCGATCTTGTGCTGCTCGACATATGGATGCCGGGCATGAACGGTTTCGAAGTCCTGGCGGCGCTTCGCGGGGAAAAGAACGGGCCCAAAGTGATCGTGATTACGTCGGACCAATCGCATGGAACGCTTTTGAACGCGATCCGCGAGCACGCCTATCAGTACATCACCAAACCAATCGAGCGGGAAGCGCTGATCGCAATGGTGCGTGATTCGCTGGGGAAGAAGTCACGGACGCTGCCGATCCAGGTGATCTCCGCCCGGCCGGAATGGATAGAGCTGGTGGTTCCTTGTTCGCTCGAAGCGGGCGAACGCCTAGAAGGCTTCATGGCGCACCTTGAGACGGGTCTTCCGGACGACATTCGCAATTCGGTCGCGGCGGCATTTCACGAGCTGCTGATGAATGCGATCGAATGGGGAGGCAAGCTCAATCCGAGGCGGAAGGTGCGAATATCATGCCTCCGCGCCAAGCGTATGCTGCTGTATCGCATTGCCGATCCGGGCACCGGCTTCAAATTCGCCGGCCTCGACCATGCGGCCATTGCGACCGAGAATGAGCCGATCAAGCACGATGAAATCCGCGCGCAAAAGGGACTGCGTCCGGGTGGATTCGGGCTTGTGCTGGTGCAGGCGAAAGTGGACGAGTTGCTCTACAACGAAGCGCAGAACGAAGTTGTCTTCGTTAAATACCTCGACTAGGCCCGTTCAATCGCGCCCGGACTGCATTGCTTTTCGACGGTGTACAGCTTGATAGGACCCCCTGAAGTACGATCCGCTTGGTACCATGGTTACATTGACCCTGCACAACACCGGCAGCTACCTTAGCTTTCGACAAATCGGCTGATCAGGATTCCTCGGGATCGGGCAGAAGTGTGTGCTGCCCGGACGTCTCGTCTCGCGGCGACGGCTCGACTGGAAACGTAATGATTGCAGGACTCATATGCGTGGCTTCGCTCGCGACGCTCGTTCAGTTCGTGTTCTATTGCCGGTCGGCCTTGGCCTCGGCGCGAGAGTCTGAGCCATCTGACCATGTGTTGGAAGTGGCCGGACTTGAGGACCGGATGCTCGCGGCGGAGGATTTCGAGCATTTTTTGGAACTCGTGCGCCTATGCCCGGAGCACGACGCGGATCGCACGGAGATTTCAGCCGTGGCGCGGTATTACCGGGCTCTGGATGCGCTTGGAAGTGCGACCCGCGAATTGATGCCCAGCGTATCCGCATGGACGCAGCGAGAGCGCAAAAGCTGCGCGCATTTCGCCGCGGTCGTGCTGGACCGAAGCATCTCGTCGAGCCGCAACCTGTTTGCGTACCAAGCGGCCGACCGGCTCTAGCAACCGGTTGCCCGGCCTAGCGCTCGACCCCTCCCCGAGCTGCTGCTACCATGGATGTAGGCCGGCATTTCCGGTCCGCAATTCACCACCTGTGACACCACTCGAACAACGCGTTCTGAAGACAATCCGCAAGACGCAAATGCTGACGCCCGGCGATCGCGTGGGCGTCGCGGTATCTGGCGGCGCGGATTCAGTGGCGCTACTGCGAGTGTTCCGCGCTTTACGCGACAAGCTGGGAATCACGCTGCTGGTGGTTCACTTCGATCACTGCCTCCGGGGCGCGGAATCCGATGCAGATGCGGAGTTCGTCGAGAAACTGGCGCGCGATTCAAAGATCGAGTTCATTCTCGATCGCGAAGATGTCGCAGCGGCAGCTGCGAAGCACAAATGGAATGTCGAGGATGCGGCGCGGCGTCTCCGCTATGGATTCTTCGGACGTCTCATCGAGGAAGGCCGGGCCACGCGAATCGCCGTTGCGCAAACGGAGGACGACCAGGCCGAAACGGTTCTCGCGCACTTGCTTCGCGGAACGGGCATCACCGGGCTAGCGGGAATCTATCCGACAGCGGGCTCGATCGTGCGGCCGCTGCTAGGCGAGCGGCGGGACGCACTGCGAAAATATTTGAGCCGCTTCGGCCAAGCCTGGCGCGAAGATTCGACGAACCTCGATCTACGCCGCCAGCGTGCGCGAATTCGGCAGAAACTGCTGCCCCTGCTCGAGCGCGATTTCTCTCCGCAAATCACGGCGCGTCTCGCCGGGCTTGCGAGCCTTGCGCGCGAGGAGGAGTCGTTCTGGACGGCGCTTGTCGAGGACCGGTTCCGCGCGCTCGTCCGGAAAAGCGACGGATCGCTGGAGGTTCGAATTCATGACTTCCTGGCGCCAATGGAATTGGCGCACGGCATTGAGCACCCTGAGCCATTGCGCGCTTTAACGGAGCGCCTCGTTCGCCGTCTATATCAAGAAGTGAATGGAGACCGGCGCGGACTTACCGCGCAGCACGTGGAGCAAGTGATTCATCTCGCATCGAAATCGTCGAGCGGGCGACGCATCGAACTGCCGGGCGGCATTTTAGTGGAACGCAGCTTCGGCGATCTGGTTTTTTCGAGTGCGCGCGGAGTGAGCGGCGCGTTGCGGGAAACCTCCCGGCCTTCCAACGCGTACCAATATTCGGTGCGCCTTCCGGAGCGTGGCGCGGTGACCGTACCGGTTCCAGAACTGAAAAGGCGCTTCTGCCTGAAATTGATTGACTGGCCTATCGCGGAGCGCGACACTAAAAGGGATACCGAGGCGCTCGATGCCGACCTCCTCCGGGGCCCGCTGATTCTACGGAACTGGCGGCAGGGTGATGCCTACCGACCCCGAGGCCGCCGTCAGGAAAAGAAATTGAAAGATATGTTCCTGGCTGGCCGCGTCAGGAGCCGCGACCGCGCTTGTTGGCCCGTGCTGGAAAGCGGCGGGCGAGTGGTCTGGGCCCGAGGGATGCCACCGGCGGGCGATTTCTGCGCCCGTGAAGGGACGCGAACCGGGGTGGTGATCGAGGAAGACCACCTTTGAGGAATGGATGAAGGTCGCGTTTAGTCGACAGCGTTTAGCGACACGGGTTGGCCAGATGGGCCGCGCGATTTCCCGGGATTACGCGGGGCGCACGGTGGACGTCGTAGTGGTGCTCGAGAATTCGTTTTTGTTTGCTGCCGATCTGGTGCGCGAGATTTCAAGGCCGGTTTCGTGCCATTTCGTGCGGTCGGAAATGCGGGACGTTCGGCTGAGCGGGCACGAGTTCCGCGAAGTGTTTTTCAGCGCCGCGCCGGCGCTTCGCGGCCGGGACGTTTTGGTCGTGGATGCGGTGCTGAATACGGGCGTCACCCAGGACTTTTTGCTGAAGCGGCTCGAGGAGGGCCGGCCGCGTTCGCTGCGGCTGGCGGTTCTGTTCGACAAGGCGGCTTCTCGAAAAGTGAATGTGAAAGCTGAATACACTGGCTTCGCCGCGGCATCTAAAGAATGGGTAGGTTACGGACTGAGCGGCGAGAGCGGGCTCTACCGGAACCTGCCATATGTGGCAGCCAGGGGTTCCAGCAGGGCGAAGCGAACGGGCGTTCGCAGGAAAGCATCCAAAGGGTGAGGTAAGACGGTGAACTCAACAGTCCGAACAGTTTTATTTTGGGTCATGATGATCGCGTTGGCGGCCTTCTTGTGGCAGATGGCCTCGAGGGGCGGGCCGACGCCGCACGAGGAAGAGCCCAGTTACACGAACTTCGTCAATAAGGTCGATGGCGGGCTCGTGAAGGACGTCACGGTTCTTCTCTCGCCTAACAGCGCGGAGCTGCAGGGCGAATATAAGGACGGCACGAAATTCCATGGGGTGACCATCGCGAATACGGCCATTCCTGATGTCACCAAGACCCTGCAGGACAAGAGCATCCCGTTCAATTACAAAGAGGTTAAGGAAGCGAATTGGCTGAGTATCATCATCACGGTTCTGCCGTTCGTCGTAATTGTGGGCATCTGGATCTTCATGATGCGGCAGATGCAGGCCGGCGGCAATAAAGCGCTGAGCTTCGGAAAATCCCGCGCGCGACTGCTGACGGCGCAGCAGAAGAAAGCCACGTTCAAGGACGTGGCCGGAATCGATGAGGCCAAAGAAGAACTCTACGAAATCATCGACTTTCTGAAAGACCCGCAAAAATTCCAAAAGCTCGGCGGGCGCATCCCGAAGGGCGTTCTGCTCGTCGGGCCTCCGGGCACGGGCAAGACGCTGCTCGCACGAGCGATTGCCGGCGAAGCGAACGTTCCGTTCTTCTCGATTTCGGGATCGGACTTTGTCGAGATGTTCGTGGGCGTCGGCGCGAGCCGCGTGCGCGATCTTTTCGAGCAGGGCAAGAAGAACGCTCCGTGCATCATTTTCATCGACGAAATTGACGCTGTCGGCCGCCACCGCGGCGCGGGACTCGGCGGCGGGCACGACGAGCGCGAACAAACCCTGAACGCACTGCTTGTGGAGATGGACGGCTTCGAATCGAACGAGGGCGTGATTCTAATCGCGGCGACGAACCGCCCGGACGTGCTCGACCCGGCGCTGCTGAGGCCGGGGCGTTTTGACCGGCGCGTCGTCGTGCCTCGGCCGGACGTCCGGGGACGCGAGGAAATTCTGCGCGTTCACACGCGCAAAGTGCCTCTCTCGGAAGACGTCGATCTCTCGGTCATCGCGCGCGGCACGCCCGGATTTTCGGGTGCGGACATGGCGAACCTCGTGAACGAGGCTGCCCTGTGGGCGGCGCGCCAGAACCGGAAATTCGTCACCATGGTGGACTTCGAGATGTCGAAGGACAAAGTCCTCATGGGCGCCGAGCGGAAGTCGATGATCTTGTCGGACGAGGAAAAGAAGAACACGGCGTACCACGAGGCGGGCCACGCCTTGGTCGCCGCGATGACGCCGGGCGCCGACCCGCTGCACAAGGTGACAATCATTCCGCGCGGCATGGCGCTGGGCGTCACGATGCAGCTCCCGATTGACGACAAACACACGTACACGAAGGAATTCCTCGAATCGCAGCTCGCCGTGCTGATGGGCGGACGCGCTGCCGAAGAGATTTTCCTGAATCACATCACCACGGGCGCCGGCAACGATATCGAGCGCGCCACGGAAATCGCGCGGCAGATGGTCTGCGAATGGGGCATGAGCCCGCTCGGCCCGCTGACCTTCGGAAAGAAGGAAGAGGCAATCTTCCTGGGCCGCGAAATCGCGCAGCACCGCGATTATTCCGAGGATACGGCGATCAAGATCGATGGAGAAGTGCGCAGCATCGTCAGCACCGGCTACTCGAAGGCGCGTAATATCCTGGAAACGCACCGCCAGACGCTTGAGAATATTGCGCAGGCGCTACTCGATCGCGAAGTGCTCGACGCGACCGAATTGAAGCTTCTGATGGAAGGGAAGCCGCTCCCGGAAAAGGTGCCGCCTCCGCCTCCGGCCGCGCCGCCAGTGCCGACGAAAGAGCCCTCACTGACGCTTCGTCCCGAGCCGCGGCCGCTGCCGGGCCTCGCGAAGGGCGAAAAGCCGGCTCCAGCTTAAGAAGATCCTCTTAGCATCGTAGGGCGCAAGTTTTGCAACCGACTCCAATCGGCGTGCTTGGAGTGTGGTATCGGCGTCGCGCTCACGATTTTCAAATCCTATTTTTGTAATACCGCTTCGTTCGCGCTGCGCCGTGGCACACGGCTCCCGAGACCAATATTTGCGAAGATGATCCACAGGGACAAACCACTTGACAGCGCGGGATTGGGCGTAGAATACGGCCATGGTAAAGAATAACTCGGACGCGTTTGAGGTCGATTGCCCGTGCTGCCAGGCGAAGCTGACCGTCGACCGGCAGCTCGGCGTCGTACTCGCGCACGTCGGGCCGGTGAGGCCGCCGTCGATCGACCTCGATGACACGGCCCGGCTGCTGCGCGAGCACGAGGACGCCGTCGAAGCGAAATTCCGCGCTTCGGTGGCCGCGGAAAGAACGAAGGAAGACGTCCTGGCGCGAAAATTCGCGGAGGGCCTGAAGAAGGCGAAGGACGCTCCCATCGAAAAGCCACTCCGCGATTTCGACCTCGATTGAAGCTCTCCGTGCGAGTGCCGATCCTGTGCTTGCTCGCTGTTTGTGTGCTTTCCTTCGGTGCCGTCCTTCGAGATGGTCCCCGAGCGCAAAATGGAAGCGCCGCCAAACCTCCCCGGCCGCGCCAACTCGACAAGGGAATTGTGTGGCGGCGCGATCCGGCGACCGGCGAACTGCACGTGGTCGCGGCGGACGCCGGTGCGAGCGCGCCGGGAAACGGCGCGTCCGCGAGTCCGCACGCGATGCAGGTCGTCACGCAGATGGTGCCTGTGACTTGCATCGTTTCGACAGCGGATGGCGCCGCTCTGCCGGGTCTGCGCCGCGAGGATTTTCGGATATTCGACGACGGCGCGCAGCGGCCAATCTCGTACTTCGATGCTTCGACGCAGCCGGCAAGCGTTGCGCTCGTGATCGATGCGAGTCCGAGCGTGCTGCGCGATTCCGAAGAGATGAAACAAGCGGCGGACGCGCTGATCGGCGCGCTTGCTCCGCTCGACCAGGCGGCCGTCGTGGATTTTTCGGCACACACCTACCTGCAACTCCCCTTTTCAGACGTGCGCGAACAGATTCGCCGCGCCGTGGCGCGCGTGGACGTCCGCGAGCTTCTGGGCGACACCGGAGGCTCGAATATCTACGAAGCCGTCTATCTCGTGGCCAGAGAGCTTTTCCCCGGGCGGACCGGCCGCAAGGCCATCGTGCTGCTCACGGATGGACAGGACAGCGGCTTGGGGCTTACGTACGATGCGGCCAGCGCTGCGCCGCAACCGGGAAGGCCGGCCGACCGGCTGACGTTCGATGATGTTGCGCGCATGCTTGCAGCGCAGGATATTCAGATCTTCGCGGTCTCGACGGAAACACGGCCAAAAGTAATGACGCAGGACTGGCTCGAGACGCACAAAGTCGCGACGCTCGTGTCGCCCGACGCGCGCACGCTGGACATTCCTCCTTACACCCTCTACCTCGCCGAACTCGTCAGGCGCGCAGGAGGGCAGCTCTATTTTCTGCGCGAAACGGAAACCATGGCAGACACATTCCGAAAGATCGCGGAGAGAATCCGCGCGGAATATACGCTCGGCTTCTATCCCGCGCAGGCGGCGAACGGCGCTGACACCGGAACGGGCGCTCGATCCGGCTGGCATTCGTTGCGAGTCGACCTAGTCGATCAGCCGGGTGCGCGAGCCTCTCATCGCGCGGCGTACTATGTTCCCGCTAGGCCCTAACCGGCGTAATTTCCGCCGCATCTCGCTTATCGTTTCGCCCGATCCATGATTCAATAGCCGTCCATGTTTCGCCGCAAAATATTTCGGCTGAAGCTGCCGTCGCGGACGCTGGTGCTCGGCGAGCGCACGCTCGTGATGGGGGTGCTGAACGTCACGCCGGACAGCTTTTCGGACGGCGGAAAGTATCTCGATTCCGAAGAGGCGGTCGCTCGCGCCCTCGAAATTGAACGCGCCGGTGCGGACATTCTCGACATCGGCGGCGAATCGACGCGGCCCGGATCGCAAGGGACACCGGCGGAGGAAGAGCTGCGGCGAATTATGCCGGTGTTGAGAAAGCTGCGCGGTCACCTGAAGATTCCGATCTCCGTGGATACGAGCAAGTCCGAGGTCGCCGAAGCGGCGGCAGGGGCGGGTGCCGAGATTTTGAATGACGTGACGGCGCTGCGCGTCGATCCACGCCTGGCGGAAGTTGCGCGCAGACGAAAGATGCCGCTGATCCTGATGCACATGCGGGGCGAGCCGCGCACGATGCAGAAGAAACCGTTCGCGCGCGACGTGGTGCGCGACGTCGCGGCCGGGTTACGTCGAGCCGTGGCGGAGGCGCGCCGCGCGGGCGTGGCGAAATCGCAAATTGTCGTCGACCCCGGGATTGGATTCGGCAAGAGCGCCGAACAGAACTATGAGCTGCTCGCGCGACTGCCCGAGCTTGCGCGTCTCGGTTTTCCGCTGCTGGTGGGCACGTCGCGGAAAGGATTTATTGGCAAGGTGCTCGGCGGCGCGCCGGAAGGCGAGCGTCTCTGGGGCACTGCGGCGACCGTCGCCGCGAGCATTCTCGGGGGCGCGCATATCGTGCGCGTGCATGACGTGGCCGAAATGGTGCAGGTCGCGCGCGTCACCGACGCGGTGCTGAATCCCGCTTCAGTCAAAACTGGTGCTGCACGGCGATGAGCGCCGCGATGGCGGCAAACGGGCGAGCGAACGCCCGCAACGCTCTAATCGCCGGTTTTCTCGGCTGGACGCTCGACGCCTTCGATTTCTTCATCCTCACCTACGTTCTTGCGCGCGTTGCCTCGGATTTTCACAAGCCGGTTACGGCCATTGCCTTCACGCTGACGGCGAGCCTCGCCATGAGACCGGTTGGCGCCCTGCTCTTCGGCTTGATGGCGGACCGCTATGGCCGGCGCCTTCCGCTGATGCTCGACATTCTGTTTTACTCCGTGGTCGAGGTATTCTCCGGGCTTGCGCCGAACTACACGACATTTCTTGCGTTGCGTTTGCTCTACGGCATCGGCATGGGTGGTGAATGGGGCGTCGGCGCGTCGCTCGCGATGGAATCGGTTCCGGCCAAGTGGCGCGGGATTCTTTCGGGAGTCCTTCAGGAAGGCTACGCGCTGGGAAACTTGCTCGCGGCCGTGGCTTTCTGGACCGTCTTTCCGCGCTGGGGCTGGCGGCCGATGTTTTTCATCGGCGGACTGCCCGCGCTGCTGGTGCTGTTCGTTCGCGCAAGAGTGAAAGAGAGCGATGCGTGGAAAGCCACGGCCGTCGCGAAGACCGACTGGGGCGTGTATTTCCGCGCCGTCGCGGCAAACTGGAAGCGGTTTCTTTATCTCGTCCTGTTGATGGCGATGATGAACTTCATGTCGCACGGGACGCAGGATCTGTATCCGACGTTTCTGCAACAGCAACGCCACTTCAGCACGCGCGCGACGGCGATCGTGAGCGTCATTTCGATGCTCGGTGCAATCACTGGCGGGATTCTCGTGGGGCTGTACTCGGACCGCCGAGGTCGGCGCCGGGCCATGGCTACAGCCGCTTTGCTGGCTGTCCTGCTGATTCCTCTGTGGCTTTACGCTCCGAGCATGGCGTGGATTGCAGCCGGAGCTTTTGCCATTCAGTTCATGGTGCAGGGAGCGTGGGGCGTGGTCCCGGCGCATATCAACGAGCTATCGCCGGGGCCGCTGCGCGGATTTTTCCCCGGCTTCGCCTACCAGCTCGGAGTTTTGATCGCCGCGAGTTCGGCGACTCTTGAGGCGGCACTGGGCCGCCACTTCACGTATGCGCAGGCGATGGGCTCGTTCGCAGCGATCGCGTTTGTCGTTGGCGCGATCGTGATCGCCGCCGGGCCGGAAGCGCATCGGATCCAATTCACCGCGGAGTCGTAAACGTGGTTACGCGTGGGCGGCGCTGCTGCGGAAACTCGCGAGTGCCGTTGCCTCGTCCGTGTAAGTAGGGAGGCAATTCATCAGGCCCGTCACGTCCAGGACCTCGCGAACCATTCCAGTGGGATTGAGGATTTTCAGGTTGCCGCCGCCACGCTTCAGTGTGACGAACGATTTCACCAGCGTGCTGATACCCGAGCTATCGATCTGCGTGACTTCCGCGAGATTGACGAGAACATCGCATGGCGTCCTCTCAGCGACTTTGCGCAGTTCACCCTCGAATGAATCGTTGGTGTCACCGATCACGATGCGGCCCTGCAAATCGATAATCGCAACGTTGTCGGATTTTCGCACCGAAATCTGCAGGCCCATGTCCGCCTCCTTCCGCTTGCCGCGCAAGACTTATGCGCGACAGTCTACCAGTCTGTTAAGTGGCGCATTATAGCGCCGCGGCCATTCCTAATTCACCATTTCACTTCAAATCCCGTGCGATTTCCTGACTGAGACCTGGAGACGGATAAACACGCTAACGGGGCAAGTGCCCCCGGCTTCTCAGCGGGACCCTATCTTAAGTAAGAATGAGTGTTCTTTCGTACTTAACCGTCACTGGCTCTTCGGCGAGATGGCGGCGGCGCAGCGCGCATGCTAAAATGGAGTTGCGTTTGTTGCTCCTTGGAATCCTTGAAATCGATCCGGGCTGCATGACCGCGCTTGCAGCCTTCTTTATTTGGCCGCAGGACAACCGCATAAACTAATGACAATGCCGATCCGCAATATCGCCATCATCGCCCATGTCGACCATGGGAAGACGACGCTCGTCGACGCGATGCTGCGCCAGAGCGGGATCTTCCGCGCGAACGAGGAAGTGGTCACGCGCGTGATGGACTCAAATGAGCTCGAGCGCGAGCGCGGCATCACGATTCTCGCGAAGAACACCGCGATCACCTATCGCGGCACGAAGATCAATATCGTGGATACGCCCGGCCACAGCGATTTTGGCGGCGAGGTCGAGCGTGCGCTGCGCATGGTGGACGGCGTGCTGGTACTTGTGGACGCGAGCGAAGGGCCGCTGCCGCAGACGCGCTACGTCCTGCAGAAGGCGCTCGCTGCGAAACTGCCGCCGATTATGGTGCTCAACAAAATCGACCGGCCTGACGCGCGGCCCGCTGCGGTTCTCGACGCGATCTACGATCTTTTCATCGATCTCGATGCCACGGAGGACCAGCTCGATTTTCCCGTGATCTACACGAATGCGAAAGCCGGTGTCGCGCACCGCGAGGTCGGCGACGATTCGACTACTCTCGAGCCGCTATTCGAGCAGATCGTGGCTTCGATTCCCGCGCCTTCGGGCGATCCGGCCGGCACGCTGCAAATTCAGGTGACAAACCTCGACTACAGCGATTTTCTGGGTCGCCTGGCGATCGCCCGCGTTTTTCAGGGAACGCTGAAACTCGGAGAGGAAGTCGGAATCTCGAAGCTCGACCGAACGATCCAGCCCACGAAGATCACGAAGCTCTTCACGTTCCGCGGCCTGGATCGGGATGAAGCCGACGAAGTGGCAGCCGGCGAAATCGTCGCGATCGCAGGCGTCGAAGGCATTCAGATCGGCGAAAGTATCACGGACCTCGAAAATCCCGCTCCGCTCGAGCCGCTTACGATCGATGAGCCGACGCTGACAATGGTGTTCACGATCAATACGTCGCCTTTCGCGGGGCGCGAGGGGCAGTTCGTCACGTCGCGCGATTTACGAGCGCGGCTCGAAAAAGAACTGCTCACCAACGTTTCATTGCGCGTGGAGGATACCGGAACCACCGATGCGTTTCGCGTGCTGGGCCGCGGCGAATTGCAGCTCGCAATTCTCATCGAGACGATGCGCCGCGAAGGATACGAGCTGATGGTCGGCAAGCCGGAAATCGTCGTGAAGACCGAGAACGGACGCCGCCTCGAACCGCTCGAATCGCTGATCATCGATTGCCCGGAATCGTTCATCGGTATCGTGATGGAGTCGCTAGGCACTCGGCGCGGCGAAATGAAGAAGATGGTGAACCACCATTCTGGCCGCGTGCGGATGGAGTTCAGCATTCCCTCGCGCGGACTAATTGGCCTGCGGGGACAATTGCTCACGGACACGCGCGGCACGGCGCTGATCCATTCGCTGCTCGAGGGCTGGACCGAATACGCTGGCGACATGGCGATGCGGCTTACGGGCGCGCTCGTCGGACCGGGCCGGAGTGTCGGTGGCCTATGCGATCTGGGGCATCCAGGAACGCGGCGAAATGTTCATCGGGCCGGGAGTGGAAGTGTACGAAGGAATGATCGTCGGCGAAAATGCGCGCGAAGACGATATGAACGTCAACATCACCAAGGAAAAGAAGCAGACGAATATGCGCTCGTCTTCCGCGGACGAAGCGATTCGCCTGGTCCCGCCGCGCGACATGACGCTCGAAAAAGCCATCGAATTCATTGCCGACGACGAATACGTCGAAGTCACCCCGAAGTCGATTCGCCTGCGAAAGAAAGTCCTAGACGCCAAGAAACGCCCCAAGCGCTGGCAGGAAATCCGCGCGAGTACGGAAGCCGCTTCATAGCCTAGTGCTGCTAGCTGTAGGTCGTGATGCCCAGAAGGTGGGCGTGCGAGACCCGTGCGTGTATGAGACGTATTGGGTCTCGCACGTGATTCAGTAGGGGTAAATCACGACGTGTCAGGTGCACGAGCCTTTCCAAAGTCGAGGCTCGTAACTCACTGAGTGCTAGACTTTTGTCCTGCGAGCGAGATGGATGAGCCTGTAATTCTTGCAGGGCGTGCGTTCAATCTTCTCGAAGCGGTACCGGAACCATCAACCGCGCGAATTCAGCCTCATGCGTCCGCCACGATCGCATCGGCCTCGATCTCGACCAACATCTCCGGCGCGATAAGCCGGCTGATCTCAATCATCGCGGTGGCTGGGCGGATTTCCCCGAAAAACTCGCCATGCGCCCGGCCGATCTTTTCCCAATCGGCGATGTTGATGACGAATATGCGCGTGCGAACAACATCCGCCATGCGCGCACCGGCTCTTGCAAGCGCGGATTCGATGTTGCGAAGAGCCTGGATCGTCTGTGCGTACGGATCGCCCGCGCCGACGATCTTGCCGTCCGCGCCGGTGGCCGTGGTGCCGGAAACGTGCACATATGGACCGACGCGCACGGCCCGAGAATAGCCGATGATCGGCTCCCAGGGCGTACCGGATGAGATGTTCTGCCGTTCCATTTTCCCTCCTGAGTTCATCACGGATCGAAGCGCGCGCGCAACTCCGGCGGCACGATGGGGCACAAATCATCGCGCTTGCCGAAGATGCGGTACCGAATCCGCGCGATGAAATCGTAAGTCAAATCGCGCACCGACCGCGGAATCACAGCGAGCACGCCCGCGAGCGGCTTCCACGCACCGCCGAGGCGCCGCAGAATGTGAAGGAAGGCCTCCGACCGCACGAGCACCGAGCCATTCTCGGTTAACACAACGATGCTATCGGGCAGTCTGGTGCGCTGATCGAGCGGAACCGCCGATTGAAAGGTCGTACCTTGAAGCGGAGCAAACCGAAACGCGTTTTCCGAGCGGTCGTGCTTCAGCACAAACTTCACCGCTCGATGGCACAGGCCGCAATGGCCGTCGTAAAAGAGCATTTCGGGCTTGGATGCGATGCGCGCCACGTTGTCGAAAGCATAGCACGCTGGGCTGGCGGCGCCGTGCTGCACGTTTTTCCTCGGCAGAAACTGTTGCTGGACAGACTTTCGCGAACTCTCTAATCTACACACGGCGTGGAAGTTCACGGGAGAAACGGTCCCTCATGAAGTGCAATAACATTCTCGACGCAATCGGCAATACCCCGCTCATCCGGCTGAACCGCGTGGCCAAGGACGTGCCGGCTGAATTGTACGTGAAGGCCGAGTATCTAAATCCGGGCGGCTCGATGAAGGACCGCATTGCGGTCTCGATGATCGATGAAGCCGAACGCAAGAGCCTGCTCCGTCCGGGCGGAACAATTGTGGAGGCAACGTCCGGCAACACGGGAATGGGGCTTGCGCTGATCGCTGCGGTGCGGGGCTACAAAATTGTCTTCACGATCACGGACAAACAATCGCGCGAAAAAATCGATCTGCTGAAAGCGTTTGGCGCCGAGGTAATCGTGTGCCCGACCGCGGTCGAGCCGGAGGACCCGCGCAGCTACTATTCCGTGGCGAAAAAACTGGCGCGCGAAATTCCCAATGCCTACTACCCGAATCAGTACGAGAATCAGAGCAACCCGGAAGCGCACTACCGCACCACCGGCCCCGAAATCTGGAAAGATAGCGAAGGGAAGATCACGCACTTCGTCTGCGGCCTGGGCACGGGCGGCACCGCGAGCGGAGCCGGACGTTTTCTTAAGGAAAAGAATCCGAAACTGAAAGTAATCGGCGTCGATCCGTACGGTTCGCTCTTCTACGAATACTGGAAGACCGGGAATATCGGCAAGGCCCGGCCTTACGTCGTCGAAGGGATCGGCGAAGATATATTGCCAGGTGCCCTGGATTTTTCGGTGCTCGACGACATCGTGCAAGTGAACGACGAAGAGTGCTTCCTCTGGGCGCGCCGGCTCGCAAAACGAGAAGGAATTTTCACGGGCGGTTCGGGAGGCGGATGTGTTTCCGCAGCTCTGCGTGTGGCGAAGGATTGCAGCAAAGGAGACGTGGTAGTCGCGCTTCTGCCGGATTCGGGGACCCGTTACCTGAGCAAGATTTACAACGATGCCTGGATGCGCGAACTCGGATACGCGGACGCTGAGGTGACGCTTACCGCCGCGGATGTGATCCGCGTAAAGCGCCAGACTGGCAAGAGACGCGAGTTGATTGTCGTGGGGCCGAACCGGACGGTTTATCAGGCACTTCAATCGATGCAGCAACAGGACATTTCCCAGCTCCCCGTTTTTGAGGACGATCGCCCGGTCGGCACAATATTCGAAGATAAGATTCTCAACCTCGCTCTGCAGGGCAAGGACCTCCGCAAACTGATTGTCCGCGAAGTGATGGGTGCGGCTCTCCCGCAGGTGCCTTCGAACGCGCCGGTCGAGCGCGTCACGCACCTGTTGAGCCATGAGAGCCCCGCCGTGTTCGTTGAAATGGAAGACGGCAAACTCGAAGTGCTCACGAAGTTCGATCTGATGGACACCATCGCGGGCCTCGTCGGACAGAAGCGCTGACGCGCGGGTGCTGCAAGCCGCGACAAATTATTCCTGCATATCTTCGTAAGAGAACGTTCAGCCGAAGAATGCGTCGCCTGCCGCGCGAGTGCTAGCTCTCATCCTCTGCTCGAAGTTGCACAAAAATATCTACCACGGCGCATCATTACCGAGCGTGATACGTATTCCGAATTCCCAGTTAAGTGGACATATGTACATAACGTGATGACGTATGCGCATTTCCTCTTGACATGCCCCGGACGCGGATAGTAGAAGCAACCGGGCAGAATTGTCACGCCTTGCGTCAACGCAAGGCCTTACGTGCGGTCAACACGACGCCGTCCGGCGTGATAAGTGTTTGTAGATTCTGGCTAGGTGCGCATGTGTATGCAACGTGAGACATATTGCGCGTTTCTGTTTGACATGCCCCGGACGCGGATAGTAGAAGCAGAGGGGAAGAATTGCCACGCCTTGCATCAACAAGGCTTTACGTGGAGTCAACAGGTCGCCGTCCGGCGTGATAAGTGTTTCTAGATTCTGGCTAAGTGGGCATGTGCATGCAACGTGAGACATATTGCGCATTTCTGCTTGACACGCCCCGGATGCGGATAGTAAAAGCAGCCCCTACGGACTGCTCGCGGTTCCCGTCAACGCGGTGTCTTGTGCGCGGTTAGCAGGGCGCAAGAAGCGAATGCGTGATGTGACCGCGCCGTGACCTATCGGTGCAGCACATATGGCATCGGTTGGGCTTGCGGGGACTTCGACGGGTGATCGAGAATCTCCGGCAAGTGGAAAGTTTGAATTTGGGTGGCGAGAGAAGTTATCTCAGGGGGGGCGTCCATGAGTAAGAGTTTTGTGTATTTGAAGTCTGCCTTCGCGTTGGTTCTTTGCTTCGCGGTTCTGTTTGCCTGCGCTTCTCCAATCTTCGCTCAGACGGCCAGCACGGGTGCGCTGACCGGAACCGTCACGGATCCGTCCGGCGGCGTCGTCGTCGGCGCTAGCGTTACCGCAACGAATGTCGGCACCGGCCAATCGCGCACGACGACGACCGATAGTTCCGGCACGTACAAGTTTTCACTACTCACCCCCGGCGACTATTCCGTCAAATTTTCTGCCAGCGGATTCAAGACCGCCACGGTTGCGTCCATAGCGGTCAACATCACTGAAACGCCGGTGTTGAATCAGAAGCTGGAGGTTGGCGGCCAGACTACCCAGGTGACCGTTGAAGCCACGGCCGAGACGATTCAGACGCAGAACGCCACTAACGGTGGCTTGGTCACCTCAGGGGAAATCAACGAGCTTCCGCTCGTCTCGCGTAACTATACGCAAATTATCGCTCTCTCTCCCGGCACCGTCGCGAACGCTACCACGTCTTCGGCAATCGGCAACGGCACTCAAGACATCAGCGCGAATGGTTCTCGCGGCGACCAGAACAACTATTCGATGGACGGCTCCTCAGTCGTGAATTACGTCAGCGGTACCGCTTCTCAGAGCGGCAGCTTCCCCGGAATCGCCATTCCGAATCCTGACTCGATTCAGGAATTCAAGGTCCAGACTTCGCAGTACGACGCGAGCTCGGGAAGAAACCCGGGCGCCAACGTCGAAGTGGTCACCAAGGGCGGCACGAACAACTTCCATGGCGATGTTTGGGAGTACAACCGCAACAACTTTTTCAACGCCAACGACTACTTCTACAAGCGAACCGAGACGCAAGTGCTCGATGAGCCGAACACGCCACAAACGCTGAAGCAGAATACGTTCGGCGGTACACTCGGCGGGGCCGTGATTAAGGACAAGGTCTTTTTCTTCGGCTCCTATCAGGGTCTCCGGCAAGTCAACGGAATCGGCACCAGCGGCTTCGCGTTCGGATTTACTCCCAATACGAATCTGTTGCCATGGAACGATTATAAAGATCTCGGCGGAGCCTGCAGCGATCTTCGCTGCACGAACAACGTGGCTGCCTACCGAGCCTACTTGGGCAGCATATTTAGCGGCGACACCGGCGGCGATGGTGTGCCCATCGCCGCCAACGGCTCGAACATCAGCAACACCGCGATCGCCTATTTGCAGGCCAAGGGCATCGATAAAGGACCGTACAACCAGGGCTTTTATTTCCCCAGCGCGCCGCAAGATTGCGCGGGCGTTCCGACCACACATACCGGTTGTACGCTGGCCATTTCCGAGCCTATTCGGGCTATCGAAGATCAGTACATTGCCAACACCGACTACGTGATATCGAGCAAGCATACCCTTTCAGAGAAGTTCCTGTTTGGGAAGGACCCCCAAACCCAAACCTTCAATTGCTTCATAAACGGGTCCATCTGCAATCCGGGCGCCCCGATCAATGCCTATTACTCGAACTACGTCGGGCAGCTGAAGCTGACGTCCGTATTGACGAGCAGCTTCGTCAACGAAGCCCGGTTCTCGTTTCACCGTGACATCGAGGACAACACCGATCCCACGCCCGTGTTGTCATGCAACCTCTCAAGCACGGCCAATATCATTCCGCTGGTGAACAACGGGGCGCCCTGTCCGCTTGTCACCACCGGCGAGCTCGGTGCGATCGCCAAGAAATTCCCGGAAGCGAACGTTGCTCCAATTCTCGATATCCTGGGAGGACCTTCCGGACCGTGGAGCCAGGGCGGAAACTTCGCCATGATTTCCACCAACTACGTCAACACGTTTCAATATGCCGACCAGATCTCCTGGACGCACGGCAAGCAAGCCATCCGGGCTGGATTTGAAGCAGAGCGCATCCAGTACAACAACACGATTCCGGCGTCGATTCGAGGCGAACTCCTGATTGGTACCACCGCTGATTTCCTGACTAGCAGCGCGGGGCCACTGGGTAACGCCACGGATCCTACTTACAACGACGGCACTGCGGCGACGGCCGGCTCCGTTTTGGCAGGATTCGGCTTGAAGGGTCCTCTGACACACTACAACCGTATCAACGCGTTCGATTCCTACGTGCAGGACGACATCAAGGTCAACCGCAAGCTGACTGTGAATCTGGGGCTGCGCTGGGAATACGACGGATTCCCGGACGATAAGAGCGGGCAGTTCACCAACATCTGGACCACGCAGCTGTTAAAGTTCAACACCGGTTCCGCTTTTCTGGCCGAGCCAGCTTGCCCTGCGGACGGGGGATCTGTCGGCACGCTCATTGGGTTCGTGGTGCCGTCCAACTTCGACCCCGCTGCCGGACTCACCGGTCCTTGCGGCGAGACGGGCGTTCTGAAGAACAGCAACAAGACCCTCCTGCCCGGATCTCCGTGGCATAACTTTGCTCCTCGCATCGGCTTGGCTTGGCAGCCGCTGAATGACAAGTTCGTCGTGCGCGCCGGATATGGAATCTTTTACGACCGCGTCTACGGCAACCTGCTGATCGATAACCAGCTCAACCTGCCGCCTTATGCTGGCACGGCAGGAGGTACGTACCCCGCAACGCAATCAGACTCACTGCACGACCCGTGGTATGCCGCTTCTACTACACCGCTGGGATGGACGCCGAGGTACATAACGAACGGAATCTTCGGTCCTACCTCGTCCGCCCTCGGCTATACTTCCGATTCGCCGGATATGGCGAACCGGTTGCCATTGATCCAGGAGTACAACCTGGATTTCCAGTACGCGCTTCCTTATGACTGGGTGGTAGACATCGGCTACGTAGGCACCCACGGGATCCATCTCTACAACTACGCTCAGGATCTCAACGTCGCCGGTCTCGTGGCTGGGGCGCCGAACAATCCGACGGCAGCCTCCGGTCCCCAGAACCTCGAGATGATCCGTTCGTCGCTGCCGTTTAACGACCCCGCCCTTCCGGTGGGGGACAAGGTCACGGCGAACACCGTGACGTGTTTCCCCTGCGGCTTCGCCTTCTTCCAAGGCAACGGAAACCTCCGCGTGCCCTATCTCGGTTTTTCCAGCGGCGCTTTGGCGACCACCAGCACGACCGGCGATGCGCTTTACAACAGCTTACAGGCACAAGTAAGGCATCAGTTCTCCCATGGGCTGCTTCTTCAGCTGGCGTACACGTGGAGTAAGGAGTTTACGAACGTGAACTCGTCCGAGTCGGGCGGCTTCCTCCAGCCCAACGGCGGCGTCCTGAACGGCGGCTCGAACCTGAATGACCCGATCGATCTCACTCAGCAATACGGGCTCGCGGCATTCGAACGGCCTCAGCGTGTCGTAATCTCATTCGTCTACAACGTCCCGTCGCCGTATCACGAAGGCGTGCTCGGCAAAGTCACCGGCGGCTGGTCGATTTCAGGCGTGACCACGATTCAGGATGGACAGCCCTTTTCGATCGTGGACGGCGCCGGTGGAACGATTTACGGCGCGGGAACTGCGCGTGCCGCGCTCGTCGATCCGGTGAAATGCACCGTCAAGGGTTGCCAGTCGGGCACTCCTCTAGCTACTCCCGGGAGCACCACGCAGCGCCTCGGAGAATGGTTCGACACGTCGGCTTTCATCTCGATGTGCCAAGTCAGCGCTTTCACCGGTGCTTACACATCTACCTGCGCTCCAAATACTGTGGGCGCAAACACCCCGCTCCCGGCTTCGTCGCCTTACTGCATCGGCGGAGTTCCGAACGAAGAGGGTAGTTCCAGCGCTCCCTGCGGAGCGTTCAATTCGACTTTCCCGGGCGCGGGAACAGGGTATGGCAACTCGGCAGTGGGCATCGTGTTTGGGCCCGGACAGTACAACCAGGATGCTGCGATCGTGAAGGACACGAAGATATGGGAACACGGCACGGTGCAATTCCGGGCGGAGTTCTTCAACGTGTGGAATCACGCGCAGTTTAATCCGCCGGGAAACAACGTCAACACTCCGTCGACGTTCGGTGTCGTCAACTCGACGGCGAATACGCCGCGCGTGGTTCAGTTCGCTCTGAAGTACCTCTTCTAGGCGCTGGTTCGGCCCGGACGAGACAGCCAAGGCCGCCCTTCCCGGCAACGGGAAGGGCGGGGCTTGTTTTATTTGAACGGTCTTGCAGTTTTCACGGATGGTGGCGGTCGCTAGACGCCTCGAAGTCTGCAAGAATTCACATCTGCCCGGCGCAGGTTGGCCTGGCCGGCCCGCAGGCCGAGGCGGTTTTGTCATCCGTTTTCCCGCCGGGGGAATCCGGCAACCTCGCAGTGCCCAGTCCTTTTGAAAACACTTCTTGACACGCGTCTCGCGGATGTGATATTCCCCACCCAATTAACCCGAGAAAAGACGGCTGAGTTAAGAGTCTGTTCCCGGTTTAGCTCGATCATGGCTTGTCGGGTGGGGTTACAAGGTGGCGTTCGCGCAAAGTATCAGAGCAGCGGTGGGCGCGGCGCAAGACAGCCGGCGGTTTTGAGCGAACAGGGAATCCGGGCTAAGAGTTGGGGTGGTGTTTCAAAAATTAGGGGGTGGGTTCGATGAGCAACAATTCCGCACGTCCGAAGTTCGCTTTCTCGCTATTCCTTTGCTTGGTGGTCCTCTGCGCGTGTGCCGCGCCGATGTGGGCGCAGTCGGCAACAACGGGGGGTTTGACTGGTACCGTCACCGATCCTTCAGGCGCGGTGATTTCCGGTGCGACCGTCACGGTCACGAGCTTGGCTACCGGCCAGGGGCGCACGACAACCACGGACACCAGCGGCAGCTACAAGTTCTCGTTGCTGCCGGCGGGCGCGTATTCCTTGAAATTCTCCGCCGCCGGATTCAAGACCTCCACAGTCCCTTCGGTCACCGTTAACATCACGGAAACCCCCGTGCTGAACCAAAGCTTGGAAATCGGCGCGCAATCGACGGAAGTAACGGTCTCGTCCACAGCGGAAACGATTCAGACGCAGAACGCCACCGTCGGAGCCCTTGTGGGATCGCAAGAGGTAACCGACCTCCCCCTGAACTCGCGCAATTACACCCAGATCATTGACCTTTCGCCGGGCGTCGTCGCTAATGTGGCCAGCGCCGCCGCGGTGGGCAATGGCACGCAAGACATCAACGTGAACGGCATGGGCTCCGACCAGAACAACTACATGATGGACGGCGCCACCCTCACCAACTACGGCAGCGGCGGCGGGGCGCAGTCCGGCAACTTCCCCGGCATCGGCATTCCCAACCCGGATGCGATTCAGGAGTTCAAGATTCAGACGTCGCAGTACGACGCCGAGTATGGCCGAAATCCTGGTGCGAGCGTGAACGTCGTCACACGCGGCGGCACGAACAACTTCCATGGCGCTGCCTGGGAGTTCTTCCGCAACAGCTACTTTGATGCGAACGACTTCTTTAACAAGATTACCGAGGCGACTCAACTCAAGACTCCGAACAAGCCGGAAATTCTGAATGAGAACTTGTTCGGCGGCACGATTGGCGGCCCGATCAAGAAGGACAAGCTGTTCTTCTTCGGTTCGTATCAGGGAATCCGCCAGAAGAACGGCATCGGAACCAACGGCTTTGCAACAGGCCTCACGACCGGCCTCACCCTGTTGCCCTTTAGCGAAGCGGACGGTACCCGAAGCGATGAAGCCGGCAGCATTCCGCTAAACTGGAACCCTGCAAAACCAGCGTGCAAGTACAATACGTATCGGGGATACCTGGGATGCGTGTTTGCCGGAACCACGGGATTCGGCACAGGCGTCACTATCAATGCTCCGAACCAGACAACCCTAAGCGATGCCACCACCAATATCAACAATATCGCCGTAAATTTCCTTCGGGCGCCGGGACTGAAGGGCGGAGCGAATCAGGGCTTCTACATGGCCAGCGTGCCCTTTAAGGGCGGGGTCCCTGTGGTCAATTGCTTCACCACTAAGTGCAGCTCGATAGCCATTTCAAGCCCGATCCAGGCGAATGAGGATCAATACCTCGCCAACTTCGACTACGTCATCTCGTCCAAGAATACTTTGACTGAGCGGTTCTTCACCTCCAAGGACCCGCAGGATCAACCCTTCGTTTGCCTCGGCGCTTGCGATCCTGGCGCTCCGGAGCTTGTGACCTACACGGCCGACAGCGGAGTGCTCAAGCTCACAACGGTGGCGACCAGCAACTTCGTCAATGAGGCTTTCTTTTCATTTCAGCGCTCCACGACGCAGGCCAACGCCGGACAATATCTTACTGCATGCTCAGTGGGCATCACCCCGGCGATTGCCAATGGCAATTGTGCCAATATTCCTAGCAGCGGGATAAATCCAGTACCCTTGCAAATGCCGACCATCTCAAGTGCAGGTATTGGCTTTCCCTGCGGACCGGGCTGTCAGGTTGGGGTCCCGAACGACGGAGGATGGAACAACGGCGGGAACTTCTTTGCGTCTGCCACCAATTTCTTCAACACCTTTCAAGGTAAAGATCAGATTTCCTGGAACCACGGAAAGCATGCGATTCGCGTGGGCGCCGAGGGGGACCGCATACAATACAACTGGACCCTGCCGGGAAGAGGCGGCCTGATTTTCTGGAACACGACCGACTTCCTCACCAGTTCCAGCGGTCTGGCAGACACCGGCACGGCGGCTGCGGGGGGCGGCATCCTCGTCAACTTCTACGGGCTTGGCCAAGCGAATGGCAATCCGCACGACCAGCGAACTAACGAATTCTCCGCGTTCGCCGAAGACGACATCAAGTTGACCCGAAAGCTCACGTTGAACCTGGGCCTCCGCTGGGAATATGATGGGTACCCGTCCGACATCACGGGCCTCTTCACGGACGCCTGGCCCACAGAGGCCGCCTTGGTGAACACAGGTTCGTTCTTTCTCAACAACCCTGTAGGCACGCTCGCGGGCTATGTAGTCCAGTCCAATTACAAACCGGGTATCGTCCGGTGCGGGACCATTGCGGCACCCGCAGCGTGCGGGTTGTCGTCCCCGGCCGGCATTTTCCCCGGCTATCCCGGTGGGGCAACTGGCGTTTACTTCAACACGAACAAGACTCTGGTGCACGGTGCCCCCTGGACTGATTTCGGGCCGCGGGTCGGCCTGGCTTGGCGGCCGTTTGGCGACAAGCTTGTGGTCCGCTCCGGTTACGGGATTTTCTACGACGCGGTGTATGCGAACCTGCTGGCAAACAACAACGCGGGGAACCCGCCCTACTCTGGCCCGATTCGGAATCAGTCTAGTAACTCCCTCGACGTGCCTGCCCCTCCGGGAATCCTCGGATGGCTTCCCCGCACGATGCAGGTAGTTGCTGGGAACGGTACAACGGGAGCTACCACGATCACGGATGGAGCCGGTACCCAAGGCGTGGGCGCTACTTCCGACTCGGAGTTCCTTGGTGTACCTCTCATACAACAGTACAACCTCGATCTGCAATATGAAGTCGCCCACAGCTGGGTGCTGGATGTCGGCTACGTGGGCTCGCATGGCACGCATCTCTACGACTGGGCGCGTCCCATCAACATTGCGTTCCTTACGCCCGGAGGCACGGTGGATGGTACTTTTAAACCTGCCCCGAACTTGCCAACGGATCCACAGAACATGAGGATGATTGTGGGGTCGGGCGCACCGGGCACTCCCAGCTCTTTGCCGTTCAACGATGCGGGCAACGTCAACACGGCCACACAGGTGATCGAGAACCTGGGAAATTCGACGCAACACAACCCCGGAGATCCCGGAAATGTCATGGGCCGCGTAAGCTACCTCGGCTACTCCACCGGTGGAATGTCGACCACGAGCACCAGAGGCGATTCTCTTTACAACAGCTTGCAGGCAAGTCTCAGACATCAGTTCGCCCACGGCTTTTTGCTCCAGGCGTCCTACACATGGAGCAAGTCCATAACGAACATCAACGCCCCGGTTGCCGGAGGAGGCATCTCCGCCCCTGGCAACGTTCTCTCGGGCGGCGCTTCCAGCAACGATCCCCTCGACTTCGGCCAGCAGTACGGCCTTGCGGCATTCAACCGCCCCCAGCGCCTCGTCATTGCGTATAGCTACGAACTTCCGTACAAGAACACGCAAGGATTTAGCGGTAAGGCTCTTGGCGGATGGAGTGTTTCCGGCATAACCACAATCCAGGATGGTGAACCCTTTACTGTCACGGATAGCAACGCTGGCCAAATCTACTACGGTGCCAACGGTACACCGTTCGGCGGAGGTGGCGTCCGGGCTGAGTTGGCATCTCCAACCAACTGCAACACGTACGGCGTATGCCAATCCTCAGTGCCGCTTGCTACCTCAGGCGGCACGACGGCCCGCGTGCTAGATGGCATCCTTACAACCGGCAGTGGCAATGGATGGATCAACAAGTCGGCATACACGTCCGCGCCTTGCATTGGAGGCACCGTTGCCGGCGCCGCGAATTGCGCGGCATCCGGTGGCGGCACGGGCTTCGGGAATTCCGCCGTCGGAGCGATCATGGGTCCCGGCCAGCACAACTGGGATATGTCCATCATCAAGAACACGAAGGTAATGGAAGGCCTCAGCGTGCAATTCAGGACGGAGTTCTACAATCTTTGGAACCACCCACAATTCAACCCGCCCGCTCAAAACTTTGGTGCCCTGACGACGTTTGGCCATATCACCAGCAGCTCGGTGCCTCCGCGCGTTGTCCAATTCGCCCTGAAGTTCCTCTTCTAGGCGGCGGAATAGATCGAGGACTGAATCAAGCCCCGTCCTTCTCGGTAATTGGGAAGGACGGGGTTCTTGTTTCTGGGGCGACGCAGGCAGGCGCCGCTTAGGCGGCCAAATTGCTTCCCGCGTGAAGGATTCTCTGGTAGCATGAAAGTTCACGCTCTGCAAAATCCTCCCGGTATGGAGCAAGGCACACATGGCAATGGCATGTGAAGTCTGCGGCAAGAAGCCGCATTTCGGAAATACGATCAGCCACGCGCACAACGTGACGCGTCGCCGCTGGAACCCTAACCTTCGCCGCGTGCGTGCGGTCATCAACGGTGCGAGGAAACAGGTGCGCGTCTGCACCGCCTGCATCCGCGCCGGTCGCGTCAAGAAAGCCGCCTGAAGCAGGCCTCTCCCGGAAGGAGCCCCGATTGAAGCGGAGAATTCTGGTGCTCGCGGCGCTCGCTGCCTGCGCGCTCGGGGCCTCGTGCAAACGGGACGTCGCGCCGCGGCCGGACGTCTGGGCCGTCGTGAATGGCAAGGAAATCCTTCGCGAGGACGTCGAGAAGATCTTCCGCTCGCGCGTCACTCCCGAAGCACCCGCTCCTTCGCACGAGGAAGCGCTCTCCCTCCAGCTCAGCATTCTCGACGAGCTGATTAACAGCGAAATTCTGATCGAGCGCGCCAACAAAATGAACCTCGTCGCCACCGACGCCGAGGTGGACGACAAGTTCACCGAATCGAAAAGTCCCTACACGGAAGAGGAGTTTCAAAAGAAGCTGCAGGATACCGGGCTCACCGTGGACGACCTCAGGAGCGACATTCGCCGCGAGCTTTCGATTCAAAAGCTGCTGAACCGCGAGGTCGTCGCGAAAATTTCCGTCACGGATCAGGACATCGCGGACTTTTACGCTAAGAACCGCGCCCAATTCAACGTCGCCGAACCTCAATATCATATCGCGCAGATCGTGGTCACGGACCGGCCCGACGCCACCGTGCACAATCGCAAGAACGATAAAGCCACGAACGAGGCGGAAGCGGGCCGCAAGGCGGCGATGCTTACTCAGCGGCTCGATGCCGGCGCAGATTTTTCGGAGCTCGCAATGGACTATTCCGAAGATCCGAGCGCCTCGACCGGCGGCGACCTGGGCTTTCAGCCGGAATCCTCATTCAACAAGTCCGATCCGATGCTCAAGAAAGTCGTGCTTTCGCTGAAGGCGGGCCAGGTGACCCAGCCGATCCGCGTGAAAGACGGCTACATTATCATCAAGCTGCTTGCAAAAGAGGTGGCCGGCCAGCGCGAATTGGCGGACCCGCAGGTGCAGCAGGCCATTCGCGACGCGCTACGCACTCGCAAGGAGCAACTCCTCCGCTCCGCGTATTTGGTCGAGGCGCGCGATGAGGCCCACGTCACGAATTACCTTTCCCGCCAGATTCTCGAGTCATCGGGTAAGCTTCCCGAAACGAAGTAGTAGCTGTCCGGTTGCACGCTGTATCCTGAAGGCAGATCGGCCGCAAGCTTGGCAAGCCTCGGGTAAGCGGCTATGATTGCCGCGCCCGATCGCGCACGGAGTGAGTTATCCGATGGATGTGTCCGAACAGAATCAGTGGAAGAGGGCCGCTGCTGAGGCGGCTGCGAAGCTTGTTGAAGACGAGATGGTAGTGGGCCTCGGCACGGGATCGACGGCATCGTATTTCATCGATGCGCTTGGCCGGCGCCTGGCGGAAGACGGCTTACGGATCACCGGCATTCCGACATCGGAACAAACCGCTGCACTCGCACATAGCCTAAAACTCCCCTTAACAAGCTTTGCCGAGCACGCCCAGATTGATCTCACGGTCGATGGTACCGACGAAGTCGAGCTTGGCACGCTCTACTTGATTAAGGGGCACGGCGGCGCGTTGCTGCGCGAAAAAATCGTCGCAGCGGCGAGCAAGCGAATGGTCGTAATCGCGGATCAGACGAAGCTGGTTGAGCAGCTCGGCTCGCTGGTTTCTGTTCCCGTCGAGGTCGTGCGATTCGGCTGGCAGGCGACCGGACGGCGCTTAGCCGAAATCGGCGGGAATCCGTCGCTGCGGCTGGGCCCGGACAAGCGGCCGTACGTCACCGACGGTGGAAATTACGTCATGGACTGCGCATTCGGGCCAATCGCCAAACCCAAGGAGATCGCTCATCACCTCGACCACGTCGTCGGAGCGGTCGAGCACGGACTATTTCTGGGATTCACGCGGGAAGTTCTCGTGGGCGGGCGGGACGGCGTGAGGACTCTAAAAAAGGCAGATGGCTAAGACTTTGGAACTCAGAAGCGCAGACCAGAGCGAAGCCGATAGGCTGCAACCGGCACTCTGGATCGCGCCTCTCGTGCCTTGCCGTTAATTCTTCGCGGCGGCGGTTTGCGCCCGGGGATAGATGCCGTCGAGCGCTCCCCACAGCGCCTTTAGGCTGCGCTCTGCAGTGCAGAGAACTCCGAACGTATCGATGCCGTCCTGGCTTTCGAGCCATCCCCGCCATGCAGCGCGGTGGCGGGCGTCAGCTTCCTCATGCACGCCGAAGTAGGCGAGGGCCCGTGGCTCCGTGATGTTGTAGAAGCTGCGCAGTCCGGCAAGCTTCTGCGTGGCGATCTCCGGCACTTGCGCTTCGTACACGTAGAATGCAGCGACGGCCTCCGGCAAAGTCCCCTGCGAAACCACTTCGTCGTATGTGTCGAGCAGCGCCGCAATTCCGGGCAGCGGGCGCGCTTCATTGAGCGTGGCCTCGCTCACGCCCAGCGATTCCGCGAATTCGCGCCACAGTTTTGGGTGCGGTGCTGATGGATCAAGTTCCTCGGCGAGGTTTTCTTCCAGAAGTCCTGCGAGAGGTCCGGTCGCCCGGCCACTGAGCTGCTTCAGGTTCTCGGGAAACGCGCGCACGTGTTGATAATACTGCTCTGCGTAGAGCTGCAGCGCTTCCTTGGAAAGCCTTCCTTCGGTCCAGGCTTGGTAGAACGGATGCTTCAGCAGGTGGTGATCTGCGATCAGAGCATCGAGCGAATCGAGTAGAGTCGCTGTCTTGGCGTAACTTTTCGGCATTGCTGCCTTCCAGTCTTCCCCAATTAGATTGTGGGAATGAGATCGACCGCCGGAATCTTAACCGAGTTATCCGTGAGAATCCAGAGCGAGGTTCCTCGGTTTCACCCAATGAAACAGGGCAAAATCTCAGTGCAGGCCCGACCAATCGTCCGCAAGCAGGATCGAATTGCTCGGGTTCGAAGGATCGTATTTCACACTGGCGATTTGGCCGGAAGCGACGCGTGTCAAGTGCAGGCGCTCTTCGAGGCCGGTGATGTCCTGCGCGGTTTCATACGTGACGCCGGAGATAGCGTAGGTGTAGTAGAGCAGTTTCTGCGAACCGTTCGAGGGTGCGGCGCCGCGCCGCTTTGAGAAGACGCTGTTGCGCTGCCCGTCCGTTTGAGCTTCCGCTGTTGCGGAGACGGCCGTGCGGCTGTGATCCACGATTTCCAACACCTGGCCTTCGACGATGCGGCCCACGCGATTCAGATACGCACGTCGCTGGCGCTCGATCTCGCCGGCGTCCGCGGGTTTTCGGCGCAGCCAGAAGACCACGCCCGCTGCAGCGAGAATCGCAAGCCCCGCCAGCGGGATCAGATTGTGCCAATCGCTTAAAAGTTCTCTCAACGGAGGAAATCTCTCGAAGCCATGCGTCCAAATCTCTTTGAATTCCGAAGATGCTGCGACTTTAGCAGCTAAGCAGCATATAAATCTATACGCTAACTGGCAGCATCCCCAGGAGCCAAATCAAAGTTGGTTTCGTGAAAGTTACCACGTGGGTGAGCCGCGCGATCGGTGGATACGGCTATTCTTGCGGGCCAACGACGGGGTTGCTGAGCGCTCCGATGCCGCCTACGCGGACTTCGACCACATCGCCCGCCGCGAGAGGTCCGACACCGGCCGGTGTGCCTGTCGCAATCAAGTCCCCCGGTTCGAGAGTCATCGCTTCGGCGATCCAGCGGAAGACGGCGTCGATGGCGAAAACCATGTCCGCCACGCGCGCAGACTGCTTTCGCGTGCCGTTGACGAATGTCTCGATCGTCGTGTCGGCCGAAGGCGTCTCCGTCTCCACCACAGGGCCAAACGGGCAAAACGTGTCGAAGCCCTTGCCGCGCGTGTATTGCCCATCGAGCCTCTGGAGGTCGCGCGCGGTCACGTCATTCAGCGTCGTATAGCCCGCGACGTAGGGCCGGATGTCGTCCAACGAGCGCGGATGCGAGCATCGCCGGCCGATGATAAACGCCAGTTCACCTTCGTAATCGACGCGCTTGGAAATACGCGGCATTACAATCGGATCCCCGGGCGCGATAATCGCGGACGGCGGCTTCGAGAAGATGATCGGCTGTTTGGGCGGTTCGGAGTTCATTTCCGTGGCGTGATCCACGTAATTCTTCGCCATGCAGATGATCTTGCTCGGCCACGCCGGCGGCATGAATTTCACGTCCGCTTGCCGCCACTGGCGGCCCGTCGTCTCGCGCGCGCCCCAGATTTCGCCTGAGATCTCGCGGATGGTGTCGCCTTCGATAATCCCGGCGCGGGATTCCGCGTACGCTTCGCGCACCGTGCGGCCGGACAGCTTCGAGACTGATTCGATTGGTAAAAATCGGCAGAGTTTCATCGGATATGACGAGCTATGTCGCTCCCTGTTTTGCGGCCGGGCGCAATCGGATGGTGGCGCGCATGCAGCACCATTCCCAGCACCCATGATCCGACCGCGCAAACTCCGTACAACACGGCGCCTTCGACCAACGCCAAAAACGGGTCGTGCCGCAGCGACCCAAAAAGATTTCGAAAAACCATTCCCGTGATGTCGTACGCGGCAACGAACATCACCCAGCCGATCATCGCCGAACCGAACATCTTCAGCGGCTGGCCGAAGAAGCGCACGATCGGCAGCAGCATGAACATGACGAACAGAGTATAGGATATCGCGTTGCGTTCCAGCGCGTACGGCTCCAGCATCGGAACTCGATTCGCCGCCACCAGTGCGCCCAGCATCGTGAGAATCAAGAGCGCGCCGGTGTAAACGCCGGCCCAGAGTGCCGGACGCGGCCTGTGCGCCGGCGTCCCACGATCGAATTCGATGGGCGGCGTCTCACTCATGGTGTCGTTTGGCCTTCGGCCGGCACGCCACCAGAGACAGCCGCGCTCCTCGAGCTCTCGTTCCCAGAGCGGTCGACGGCGGTCACACTGTAAAAATAACGGCGGCCGGGCTGCACATTCATATCGCGAAACGCAGGCGTAAGCAACAATTTCGAGGCCTCGTTTCCAGTTACGCGCACTCCCGGAGTACCTTCTTGGTCACTTCTATAGACGCAGTAACCTGCGATATCGGATTCGGGGCTGATCGCCCAGGAAAGCTCGAGATGCGCGGGCACGTCGCCTTGCGTCGGAACCAGAACGACCACGAGACCCTGTGGCGCAGCGGGCGGAAAAGTGTCCTTCGGCGTCACCACGACGGAGTTCGAATCGCCGGATTCCTGCGGGCCGTTTGGCGTCTGCACGACGCTGCGCACGATGTAGGTGTACGTCTTCCCGAATTCGACATTTGAATCGTTGAATGAGGGCACCGTCGCGTCGGATTCGCCGATGAGGGTGGGTGGGGACTTTGTCTTTGATGTTTCAGCCGTCGCGCCTGGCTCCGTCTCCGCGCGATACGCGCGATATCCCGAAAACTGCGCCGCGCCGACAGGAGATTTCTGCGGCGCAGTCCACTTCAACACGACAGCCGACTGGGTCACGTCAGCCCTCAGGTCAGCGATTGGTTCGGGCATGGGAACCGGACGCAGAGTCGCTACGTTTGAATCCACCGAGGCTTTTTTCTCTGAGACGCGCGTGCGGACCACGTACACCGGCACGCTTTCGGCGTTCGCGGCATAAATATCCGCCGGGATCGGGTCGGAGTAACGGATGCGGCCCTGCGCGGCGTAGCGATCGACCATCGCCGCGGGAATCGTCACGAGCGATGTGGGATTCTTGGGAACCGCGGCATGCGATCCGCCCGCCCCGGAAAGCGGCTCAAAATCGCGATAAATCTCGATGGCGGGCGCCTGATCGAGCGGCCGGCGGTCCACCGATTCCGTCGGCAGAGTGAATGTGAGGACAATGTCGTTGCCCGATTGCGCGGCGGCGAGGTCTGTTATGGCCTGCGGCACGAGCGGCTTTCGCTCGATAGGTTCGCCCGGCGAGGCGCAGCCAGCGAGAACAACAGAAACGAGGACGGCCAAAACAAGAAACTGGGAAAAAAGAGGCGATATCGAATCCGTGGTGGGGCGCGCGCTGGGAGCGCGTTGCCCGTTTCTCTTTGCCATTTTTGATGTTCTACAGGATGTACCGGCTCAGGTCCTGATCCTTCACGATTTCCGCGAGTTGCTTCTGTACGTAGGCGGCGTCCAGCTTGATTGTCTTCTTTTTCATTTCCGGCGCTTCAAAGGAAATTTCTTCGAGGACCTTCTCGAGAATCGTGTGCAGCCGGCGAGCGCCGATATTTTCCGTGTGCTGGTTGACCGTGGCCGCAAACCGAGCGAGCGCCGCGATCGCATCTTCGCTGAACGTGAGCTTGAGCCCCTCAGTGTCCAGGAGCGCCGTGTATTGCTTGATGAGGGCATTCTTCGGTTCGGTGAGGATGCGGATAAAATCGGCTTCGGTGAGGGAAGTAAGCTCGACTCGGATCGGAAAGCGCCCTTGCAGCTCGGGGATCAGGTCGGAAGGCTTTGCCGTATGGAACGCTCCCGCGGCGATGAACAGGATGTGGTCCGTGCGGACCATGCCGTAGCGCGTGTTCACCGTCGTGCCCTCGACGATCGGCAGGATGTCGCGTTGCACTCCCTCACGCGAGACGTCCGGCCCGTGGCCGCTCTCGCGCCCGGCGATCTTGTCGATTTCGTCGATGAATAGGATACCCATCTGCTCGACGCGGTCGACGGCAATCCGCGTTGCCTGGTCCATATCGATCAGCCGGTTTTCTTCTTCCTGGATAAGGTAGTCGAACGCCTCCGCCACCGTCATCTTCCGTTTCTTTTTCTGTTGCCCGAACATGCCGGAGAGCATGTCCTTGACGTTGATGTCCATCTCCTCGACGCCCTGGTTCGTGATGATTTCAAATGAAGGCATCGAGCGTTCGCGCACCTCGACTTCCACGAGGCGCTGATCGAGCTTTCCCTCGCGGAGCTGCACACGCAGCTTGTCGCGTGTGCGCTGCGTCTGTTCGCGGCGCTGCGCCTCGGTCGCGGCGCCGGCCTCGGCCGGTGCGGGCGACGCAGGCAGCAGCAGATCGAGAAGGCGCTCCTCCGCGGATTGCTCGGCGCGCTCGGCCACTTCATCGAGCTTTTCCTCGCGCACCATGTCGATTGCCGTTTCCACCAGATCGCGCACCATTGATTCGACGTCTCGGCCCACGTAGCCGACTTCCGTGTACTTCGACGCTTCCACTTTCACGAATGGGCAGCCCGCAAGCCGCGCCAGACGCCGCGCGATTTCCGTCTTGCCGACGCCGGTCGGCCCGATCATCAATATATTTTTCGGGAGAATTTCCTCCGCGATCTCGGGCTGCAGTTTCTGCCGCCGGACGCGGTTGCGAAGCGCGATTGCCACGGCCTTCTTCGCCGCGTTCTGGCCCACGATGTACTTATCGAGTTCGACCACGATTTCCCGTGGCGTCAGCTCGTCGAACGAAGGGAGCGCTTCCGGCTCCGCGGCCTGCTGGTCTCCGGACAAATAGATCACCATGTCTTTCTCCGACTTGCCGCTCATAGTTCTTCGATGCTGAAAGTGGCGTTGGTGAAGATGCAAATTTCGCTCGCCGTGCGCATGGCTTCCTGAGCGATGTCCTTCGCGCTCATCTTCGTGTGCTTCGAGAGCGCCCGGGCTGCTGCGAGCGCGTACGGCCCGCCGGAGCCGATCGCGCAGATGCCATCGTCCGGCTCGATCACGTCGCCGTTGCCGGAAAGCAAGAACGTGCTCTTCGCGTCTGCCACGATCAGCAGCGCGTCGAGATGCCGCAGCGAACGGTCCGTGCGCCATTCCTTCGCCAGCTCCACCGCGCCGCGGGCAAGATTGCCGTGATATTCCTGCAGCTTGTTTTCGAATCGCCCGAAAAGCGACAGCGCGTCCGCCGTGCTCCCCGCAAACCCGGCGACAACCTTGTCGTTATACAGGCGCCGCGTCTTTTTCGCGTTGTGCTTGATCACGCTCTCGCCAAGCGTCACCTGACCGTCGGCGGCGAGCACCACCTTGTTGTCCTTGCGCACGCACAGCACCGTTGTGCCGTGCATCTGTTGTGTTTTCCGGCTCATTGCCATCCCGCAATTATACCCCGCGCCGCGCTGAAAGTGACACCGACACTCCGCCGTGCACGTAAGCGCAATGGTACGTCAAATTGCATCGTGGGCGTGCTGCTGGGACGGCTGGGGTGTTCACTTCTGGTCGTCTGGCGAAGAGGAATCCTTGTCTTGGTCCTTGTCCTTATCCTTGTCTTTGTCCTTCTCCTTGCCCTTCGCTTCCTTTGCCATTTCCTTCTTGCCGACCTGCGCCCATCGTTGCTCGAGGGATTCCTTGGTGAAAAGCGCATCGGAGAGATTCGTGTTGTACTCGCACTTATCAAAAAACGCTTGGAAGATCTTGATTCCGTTTCGTTCGCGCGTCAGCTGGAATGCCGTTTGGACGCCGTCGATCGGATGATAGTTCGAGTAGTATTCGACTTCCTGGCTTTTCATCTGCGTTCGCGGGTTGCGCGTGTCGACCGTCTTTCGAATCGGCAGATGCGTAGCTTGGGCAATCGCGATCCGGATCGTGCGATTCTCGCCGTCGATCAACTCGACCCAATCCACCTGTTTCAGATCCACGATATCCTCGCCGCTGTAGCGTAGGGTCATGTCAGGCTCGTGCATCCGATGCCGTAGAATATTGTCGAGGTCCTTCTTCACGGTTTCCTGGAAATCCGCAAGATCAGCCCGGGGCGCTTCGGAAACGCCGCCGCGATCGAGGTCCCAGCCTTTGTCGCCGTTGTAGACCTCGATGATATTCCGTTTGGGAAGATTCTCCTGCCGCTCTTTGAACGGCGGCTGCGCATAATCAATGAAAGTTCCAAAGCCGGTCAGTTCACCCGCATGGTCGAACTGGCCGATCCGGCCCGTGCACGTAACGTCGTGGACATTCAAATACGTGCTGCCGCCGAGCGCTTCGATCGCCTGCTCCAGCAGTTGCTTGGCCTTCGCGGCGCTCTGCTCCGGCATTAGAAACTGGTCGTCCTGAGCCGCAGCGCGCGGCGCTGAGGCCACGCCCAGCGCCGCCAGCGCGATTGCAGCCACCAGGGTACGCAAAGTCATCCGCACGGAAAGGATCCTCCGTTTACGTTGATTACCTCACCCGTGATGAAGGTTGCCAGGTCCGATGCGAGAAATAGAATCGGCCCGGCGACTTCCTCGGGTTTTGCCACCCGTTTCAGGGGATAGGCCGCGACAAGCGCTTTGGCGCGGCTCTTGCTTTTCAAAGTCGCCGCCCAAACGTCGGTATCCACGAACCCGGGAGCAACGCAATTCACGAGAATGTTGTGCCGGGCAAGTTCGCTTGCAAGCGCTTTAGCGAAACTGATCACGCCGCCCTTCGTGGCTGAGTAATGCGAGTGAAACGCCGTGCCCCTCTGTGCCGCCACCGAACTGACCGCGATGATTCGCCCGCCTCCCTGAGCGATCATATGAGGAACGGCCGAGTGAACGACCGTGTACACGCCCTTTAAATTTACGCGAATCATCTCATCCCAGTCGCGCTCCGCAAGCTGCTCGATGGGAATGTCCTTGTCGTTCCAGATGCCCGCGTTCGCTACCAAGACGTCCAGCCGGCCCAGCCGCTCGCGCGAGAAATCGACGAGCTTCTTTGCATCCGCCATTTTCCCGACGTCGGCTTTGAACGATTCGATCCGCGTCCCGTGCTTTCGCGCGTCCTGCTCGACTTGCGCGGCAGCGTCGCGATTGCGGTTATAGCTGAACACGACGTCCGCGCCCGCCTCCGCGAAAAGCTTCACTGTCGCGGCGCCGATCCCGCGCGAGCCGCCCGTCACGAGTGCCGCTTTGCCTGCCAGCGAAATCATGTGTCCCCCAGGAATCTACTTGAGTATGAGAGTGAATCGTCGACTGAGATCACTTGACGGCCTGGATCAGAGCATTTACAAAGACTGCGTGCTGCTGCGGCAGCCGGCTACGCTCGCGCCGGCGACTTGCGCGTTGCGGCCGCCGCGACTAAATTCCGAAAGAGCGCCTGCGCCAAGGGATCCGTTTCCGCCACTCGTTCCGGATGCCATTGCACGCCGACCACCCAGTTGGCGTCTCCGGTCCACTCGACAGCTTCAATCACGCCATCGGGCGCTCGCGACGTGACGCGCAGGCCACGTCCCGGTTCCCTAATCGACTGATGGTGCGAGCTATTCACGCGCACTTCGTTCGCCCCGGCCATGTGCGCGAGTAGCGACCCCGGTTCGAGCCGCGCCTCATGAAACCGCTCGGGCGCGCCCGGCGCGTCGTCCCAATCGTGCTCAATCGAGGTCTGCAATTCGCTTGGTATGTCCTGGATCAGCGTGCCGGAGAGAAACACATTCAAGCTCTGGATGCCGAAGCAGATCGCCAGGACGGGCTTGGACTCCGCGAAGCAGTGCTCCAACAGCGCGAAATCGACGCGCTCGCGGTCAGGGTCAGCCTCCGCGCACTGCGCGTGCTTGGCGGCGCCAAAACGCGTCGGATTGACGTCGGCGGGACTCCCCGAGAGCAGCACTCCATCGAGGGTCTGCGCGATCTTTTCGAGATGCGGGCCTGAAAGTCCGAGCGAGAGCACCACGGGCTCCGCTCCAGCCTGGCGGACCGCCTCGATGTACTTCTTGAGCTTGTCGAAGTCTCCCGTAAGTTCTTCTTTTCGTGTGCGATACGGGATGCCGACTCTCGGTGCGCGACTCTTTTCCGTGCTCATTGATCGGACATCGTACCATCGCCGCGTGGCCCCCGGCAACCGGCGAGCCAGCGTGCTCAGATGGTTGTCAATGCGAGGGGAAACGCTCCAGGGGCGACCACGGTTCCGAGCGTCAGCAGAGCTCGGCTGAGAGCGACATCATGCGTGACGGCGGGCCCGGCCTTTCCGAGCGCGACGCGGGCTTTCGAGGCGGATGTGTTCCGAGCCAGACCTCGTAGTTCTGTTTGACCTGGTCGATGTGATGAGGAATATGGCGCTCCTGCTGTTCGATCCACTTCTCCAGGCTCACTTCACCTTCCGCCGGAATCTCGAGCGTGTGCAGCCAGATCGGCTCCGGCAGCGTGATGAGAAGCTGATAGGTCATTTTGCGCAGGCGGCGGATGATCTCGATCGCCTCCCGCGTGCTTTGATGGAAATAACCGAGCGTGCCCGCCCACCTCGCGGGGTCGAATTCCGCGACTGCCTTCCCAGGTTCCGCAATCAGATGGCGGCAACGGACATATGAGCTCGCCTCGCTGTCAGCGAGATGGACGATAATTTCGTGGATGCTCCACCTTTCAGGCGCAGGTTTGTACAGCCACATTTTCTTGGGGAGTTGGCGCAGGACTGCCGAAAGCAGCGCGGGTGCGCGTCCAAATGACTCCAGCATTTGCCGTCTTTCGTCGCGCGTCATCTTCACACCCCGCGTTATGCATATTAGACGGACTACCTCGAATTTCGCATCTCGCGGATATGGGAATAAGTGAAAAATCTCTGCAATCTGTTCGGCGAGTGCCGTGCATTCAATGCGCGGGATCTATCCAAAAATTCGGAGTGATTAAATCCGGTAACTGGAAGAGGATCCTCAGAGGCGGGAAACTTGATGCGATGTGGCGGGGCTTTTCGAGCGGTCTCGCCGGTGCCAGTACGCGCGCAAGTCGCCCACGAGATACAGCGAACCCGTGGCGAAGACCGCATCTTCAGGCGAGGCCATTTCGATTGCACGTTCCAGTGCCTCGGCCGGATCGCGAATCACGGTCACCTGATTTCGAGCTAGGTGGCCGGTCATTTCGGCCAGCAGCGGCGCGGAAATCGCCCGCGGCTGCAGCGGCTCGGTGAGGATTACGGAATCCACCGCGGGGAAGAGCAGTCCCGCGATCTCATCGACGGCTTTATCCCGCATTGCGCCATATACGAGCACAATGCGCCGCCCCGCGAAATTTTCATCCCAGAATTTCAGCAATTCTCGCGCGCCGGAGGGATTGTGCGTGCCATCCAGATACACTGCTGGCCGATCGTGCAGCCGCTCAAGCCGACCCGGCCATCGCACCGTGCGAATCCCCAGCGCAATCGCGTCGTCGTAAACCCTGAAGCCGCGTTTCGCCAAAAGCCGCGCCGCAGTCGCGGCGGCAAGCGCATTGCGAATTTGGAAGCGCCCGGGTAGCGGCGGTTCGAGAGCGATCTTCTTGCGCGACCGCGGAGCCGTCACCACGGCGCGATAGCATCCGTTCGAGTCCTCGATCTTTTCGACACGCCACGCCGAGTCCACCTCCACCAGCCGCGCGCCGAGCTCCTTGCAGCGCGCCGCGATCACCTCGCGCGCTTCCGGCCTTTCCGCGGAGCTCACGACCCACGCGCCCGGCTTGATGATCCCGGCCTTTTCTCCCGCAATCTCAGCGATTGAATGCCCGAGGAAGCTCTCGTGATCGAAGTCGATCGAAGTGATGATGGCGACTTCCGGTTCGACGATATTGGTCGAGTCGAGCCTTCCGCCGAGGCCCACTTCATAAATCGCGAATTCGACGCCGCGTTCGGCGAACGCAACGAATGCCAGCGCCGTGATGCACTCGAAGTACGTCGGATGCGCGGCGAGCTTGCCGCTGGCCAGCAGCGTTTCGATCGACTCGTGCACGTGCGTCCACGCAGCCGCGAAATCGTCATCGGAAATGTCTTCGCCGTTGATGCGGATGCGCTCGTTGATTCGTTCGAGGTGCGGAGACGTGTAAAGCCCCGTGCGCAGCCCGGCAGCGCGAAGGATCGATTCGAGCATCGCCGCCGTCGAGCCTTTGCCGTTGGTTCCGGCGATGTGCACGCACGGAGCTTTCCGTTGCGGATTGCCGAGGGCTTCGGCAAGCGTTGTGATGTTGCCGAGACCGAATTTTTGGACGCGAGCCTGCTGCGGTGCGGCCAGCTCGCGCCCCAGTGCCATCAGTGCGCGAACGGATTCGTCGTAGTTCATGGTTTATGCGGAATCGAGGAAAAAGCCGAGCGCCTGCGCGATATACGGCTTCAATTCCTTGCGCGGCACGATCGCGTCGAGAAATCCGTGATCAAGAAGGAATTCCGCTCTTTGAAAACCTTCGGGCAGCTTTTGCCGGATCGTCTGTTCGATCACGCGCGGCCCTGCAAAGCCGATCATCGCGCCCGGCTCGGCGATGTTCAGGTCACCCAGCATTGCGTAGCTCGCGCTGACACCGCCCGTCGTCGGATCGGTAAGCACCGAAATGAACGGCACACGCGCCTCGTCAAGCCGCGCGAGCAGCGACGCCACTTTCGCGAGCTGCATCAGACTGACTACGCCCTCCATCATTCGCGCGCCGGACGAGCATGACACGATCACCAGCGGCTGTTTCTGCGCGAGCGACCGCTCGATCGCGCGCGCCACTTTCTCGCCGACTACCGCGCCCATCGATCCTCCGATGAAGCCGAACTCCATCGAGCAGCAGATCACAGGCCGGCCGTTCAGCGTTCCCTCGACCGTGAGGATCGCGTCATTCATTCCCAGCTTCTGCTGTGCGTCCTTCAGTCGCTGGGCGTACGGCTTCGTATCGGTGAAATGGAGCGGATCGCTCGAGGCAAGATCGGCGTCGAGCTCTGTCTGCGGTCCCTCGTCGAGCAGCAGTTCGAGCCTCCGGCGCGCGCCGAGCCGGAAATGGAATTCGCACTTGGGACATACTTCCCAATTCGATTCGAGGTCCTTCTTCCAGATGATCGCGCGGCACGCGTTGCACTTCGTCCACAGCCCTTCGGTGCGGACGCGGCGCTCGTCCACGGGCGTCGGATTCTCGATCGGTCTTTTCTCTCTCTTAAACCAGGTCATCGTCGGTAGACCGCAATCGCGGGCCTATTGCCCACGGCTCGCACCCCTCGCCCCTAATAATCGATTCCCCTCTGCGCCAGAATACCCTTCGTGTACGGATGTTTCACTTCCTTCATCTCGGTCACCAGATCGGCCGCTTCGACGAGCTTCGGATGCGCGCTCCGCCCCGTGCAGATCACGTGCACTCGCTCCGGCCGCTTTTCGAGCGATTCCACCACGCGCTCGGCGTCGAGCATCTTGTACGTAATCACGTAATTGATTTCATCGAGCACGACCAGATCGTATTTTTCGCTGTAAATCTGTTCGCGAGCGAATTCCCATGCCTGCTCGCACAGACGAATATCTTCCGGATCCGTCTCCGCGCCGCCCACTTTCACGAAGCCGCGCCCCATGGGGCGAATTTCAAATTTGTCGTCGCCCAGCATCTTGGCCGCGTCGAGTTCGCCGTAGTGCCACGACCCCTTGATGAACTGTACCATCAGCACGCGCAGCCCTTGTCCCACGGCGCGAAACGCGGTCCCGAGCGCACACGTGGTTTTGCCTTTTCCCGGCCCCGTGTAAACAATCAGAAGCCCTTTACCTTCCGGCATCGAGTCGCGCCCCGCGAAGACAGTTTCCCATACTGGCCGCGCCCCAGCGAAAGGTCAAGAGGTCCGCTTCGCCGTTGAGACACAGAGTCACAGAGTCGCGGCGCCGAAGCCAGAGAAGGTTTTGACCCACAGTTTCTTTCTCTGCGCCTCCGTGCCTCTGTGGCCAACTCTTCACTTCGGATACGGATGTCCCGCCAGGATGGCGAACGCCCGGTAAATCTGTTCTGCCAGCACCACGCGCGCGAACTCGTGCGGCATGGTGAGTGTCGAAAGAGAAATTTTCTGTTTTGCGCCCGAGCGTAGCGCCTCCGGGAAGCCTTCCGCATCGCCGCACAAAAACACAATCTCGCGCACTCCGCGGTCCCGCAGTTCGCCCATCCAGCGAGCGAATTGCTGAGACGTGAACTGCTTTCCCGCGGCATCGAGCAGCACAACCGCCGCGCCCGCATCGATTTTGAGTTTGCGCAGCGCGGCCGGCGAAGCGTCGCGCAGCTCCGTGATTTCGATGGGCGCGTAGTGCCGGATACGGCCGAAGTAGTCCTCAAGCAGCGTGCGAACTTCCGTGCGCCGCGTCTTCCCCAGCATGATGAAGCGGACCGTCATGGCGATACGCCCGGGTGCGGCCTAAATCAGCCCGTACTTCTTGCGCTTCTCGAGCAGGGTTTTGCGGCTGATCCCAAGCGCGTCAGCGGCCTGACCGATCTTGTAGTGCGTCGCTTCGAGCGTGGCATGGACCGCTTCGCGCTCGATGTCTTCGAGCGACCGGATCGTACCGCCGGGCGCCGCAGTGCTTCCGCTGGTGCGAAGAATCTCAGGGAAATCCTCGTTGCGCAGCACCGAATCCTTTGCAAACACGAGCGCATGCTCGATTGCATTCTTCAGCTCGCGCACGTTTCCAGGCCACGCGTACGCTTCGAGCAGCCGCAGCGCTCCCGCGTCGAGAGTCGCGTCGGCCCGGCCGTGCACTGGCCCCAGCCGCGCCAGAAAATGAACGGCGAGCGGAGCGATGTCTCCCCGCCGCTCGCGCAACGGCGGCACGGGAATCGCCAGCACGTTCAATCGAAAGAAAAGGTCTTCGCGGAATCGCCCGGCGGCCACGGCCTTCGTGAGATCCGTATTCGTGAGCGCCATTAGCCGCGCGTCCATGCGCAACGTCTCGTTGCCGCCCAGTCGCTCGAACGTGCGCTCTTCGAGCACTCGCAGCAGCTTCGCCTGCATGCCCGGTGCAAGCGCCGCAACTTCGTCGAGCACGATCGTGCCGCCCTGCGCCAGCTCAAGCCGCCCCGGCTTGCGCGTCACCGCGCCCGTGAACGCTCCCCGCTCGTGGCCGAAAAGTTCGGACTCCACGAGCTCCGACGGGAGGCTCGCACAATCGATTTTCAGGAACGGAGCGTCGCGGCGCGGCCCGTGCTCGTGAATCCAGCGCGCGAGCTGATCTTTGCCGGTGCCGCTCTCGCCGGTGATCAGCAGCGTCGTGGCCGTCTCGGCGAGCTTTTCGGCGATCTCGAGGACGCGCTTCGAGGCTGCGTCCTCCGCCACCCACACGATGTCCGTGGCACTCATGGCAGCGAGATGCCGCCTTCGGATTCTTCGGCGTGCGATTCAGGCTTTCCCGGCGCTGGGAAATCGATCCGCTCCGCCGTGCGCCAGAGCCTTTCCAGATCGTAGTATTTCCGCGCGCGATCGCTGAAGATGTGCGCCACGAAATCTCCGTAATCGAGCAGGACCCACTCCGCCCCGGCCTTGCCTTCCCGGTGGGCCAGACGCCTGCCCGCGCGCCGCAGCCTCTCCTCAATGGCCTCGCCGATGGCTTGGATCTGCGGCTGGCTGTGGCCGGATGCGAGCAGAAAATATTCGGCGAACGCTCCGGGAAGCTTCAGCACCGTGATGTCCACGGCCTGCTTTTCCTGGGCCGCCTCGACGGCCCAGCGGATTTCCGAACGAAGGTTTTCCAGTTTCACCGGTACAGGGCCTGCCCGAGAATGTATTCCTCCACGCGCGCGGGGACAAGCCCGTGGATGGTCAGTTTCTTTGCGAGCCGCTCGCGAATTTCTGTGGACGACACATGGCTCGCGACCGTCGTCAACAGGTTCACAGTCGATTTCCTCAGCGCGATCTTTTGCGGGTCCTCCGCCGCCGTCCGGCCTAGCTTTTCGGGCGGGATCACCAGCCGCAGCGCATCCAGCCGGAAGCCGGGACGGCTCGCGATGATGAAATCGCAGGCATCGAGCAGCGATTCATAGTTTTTCCATGTCGGCAGTTCCAGGAATTGATCCGCGCCGACGATGAAATATAAATGATCGTCCGGATGCTCCCGGTGGAACCGCCGGACCGTGTCGATCGTGTAGAACACATGCGGCGGGCCGCTGCTCGGCGCCTCGGCCAGCGAAGGCACGAAGCCGGGGTGTTCCGCGCAGGCCAGCGCCACCGCCGTGTAACGGTGAATGAACGGCGTCAGCTCGCGCATCGCCTTGTGCGGCGGGCGCGATGAGGGAATGAAGTAGATCGCGTCGAGATGAAATCGCCGCTGCGCCGCCTGCGCCACGGCAATGTGCCCCGTGTGGACGGGATCGAACGTCCCTCCGAAAAGCGCCACCGACCGGCGATGCGGTCTATGCGCGGCGTGCGACGTCAACGATCCTCCCGATGGCGCGCCGCCTCATGGTCTTCGGCCTCCGGAACGGCATGTGGCCTCTCCGATTCGGGAATCAGCCCGACTGCTGCTTCGCTTGACGCTTCGGCCGGTGCCGCCGGTTTCGGAATGCGATCAAGCGCGTCCGCCATTCCGCGCACGAGTTCCACGATGCCTTCGCCGCTCGCGGATGAAATCGCGTGAAATTCGAGGCCGCGCTTCGCGGCGAATGCGCGCAGCTTCTCAAGCCGCTCGCTGGTCGTCGTGGCATCGAGCTTCGTCGCGACCACGATCGTTGGTTTCTCGGCAAGCGCCGGGGTGAACGCGGCCAACTCGCGCTCGATGATTTCAAAATCGTGCACCGGATCGCGGTCGTTCGCGTCGCTCGTATCCACCAGATGCGCGATCAACCGAGTGCGCTCCACGTGCTTCAGAAATCGTATCCCCAGCCCGACGCCCTCATGCGCGCCTTCGATCAAGCCGGGCAGATCGGCCACGACAAACGTGCGGCCATTTCCTCGCGCGGCATCCGGATCGGCGGACACAACTCCCAGGTGCGGCTCCAGCGTCGTGAACGGATACGCTGCGATCTTCGGCCGCGCCGCCGAGATGCGCGAAATCAGCGTCGATTTCCCCGCATTGGGAAAGCCGACGAGGCCGATGTCCGCCAGCAATTTTAATTCGAGCCGCAGATGGCGCTCTTGGCCCGGACGCCCATCTTCGTGTTCGGTGGGCGCCTGATGCCACGGCCGGACGAACGCCGGATTCCCGTTTCCGCGTCCACCGCGGCCCCCGCGCGCCGCGCGATAGCGCACACCCGGTTCGGTCAAATCGACGAGCTGTTCGCCCGAGTCCGCGTCAAACACCACCGTGCCCACCGGGACCTTGAGAATCGTGTCCTCGCCTGAGCGGCCGTGGCAGTCCGAGCCCTCGCCGTGGCGTCCGCGCTCAGCGCGGAATTCGCGATTGTAGCGGTAGCGCAGCAGCGTGTTGTCGTTCGGATTCGCTTCGATGTAGACGTCGCCGCCATGGCCGCCGTCTCCGCCCGAAGGCCCGCCTCGCGGGACGTACTTCTCCCTGCGAAACGCCAGGCAGCCGTTGCCGCCGTCTCCGCCCTTCACCAGGATTTTTGCTTCATCTACGAACACAAGGCACCCGTTTCAAAAGTGTACACGAAGGAAGCGCAGACCGCGAATGAGTGGCCAAACAAGAGGCTCGTCGCAGGGCACTTCAGGGAAATCACGTCACGCACCGCCGAGCAGTTGCGGAGGAACTCCGATCTCCTTGGCTCCCGCCAAACCGAAGCCGGGACCTCGCGTCAGCCACAGCAGAAGCGGCAGGCCGTGCTTGGGGTAGCGCCGCATCATTTCCTTGGCGACATCGACGAACCGAACGCCATGCCGCGCCACGTCCCGGTAATCTTTCAGCCACGCCTCGCTTGCGTCGAGGAGTCCGACTCCACCGGTTGGCCCGTGCCCCGGGAATACCCGTTCGATCGGCCCGAGACCGCGCACCACATGGAGCGCTTCGATCCAGCTATCCGGATGATTCGTGTCCGCTACGTAGTGATGCATTCCCGAAAAAACCAGGTCGCCCACTACAACTGCCCGCTCCGAAGGCACATAGAAAGCAGTCGCGTGGACCGTCTCGCAAACGGGCAGATCGATGAACCGGATCTCTTTCCCTTCAAGCAGCGTGTGACTGCCGGCCAGCGGCTCGGGCATGGGCAGCGATCGAGGCATCTCATCGCCGAACATCTCTCGCCAATGAACGAGTTTGGCGCGATATTCCTGCATGAAGTCGATCACGCCCTGGCGTGCGTAGATCGTCGCTGAAGGAAAGGCTTCTTGGACAACCCCATTGCCGAAATAATGGTCGGGATGGGCGTGTGTGATATAGACGCCCTTCAGTGTCTTCCCAGTCGCCCGGATCATCGCCACGAGACGCGCCGCATCGCTTAGAACGAGGCACGTGTCGATGAGCACGGAATCTTGCTTGCCTGCGATCAGGACGGCGTTATTTGAAAGCGCGAATTCCTGGCCCGTGAAAACTTGGAAGGTAAGCGTGCTCTCGGTGGCGTTTCGTTCGGTCATCGGGTCAGACGAACGCGCGAACTATAGCAGAGGAAAGCTTCAGTTTGCGGCTGGCGCCGCGGATTGCGTCTCGGTGCCGGATACGGACATTTGCGGGGGCAACACGCTGATAAAGCGTCCGCGCCCACCTTTGTTTTCAAACAGCACCACGCCGTCGATCCGCGCGAACAGCGAATCGTCCTTCGCGCGTCCGACATTTTTCCCGGCCTTGTAGTGCGTGCCGCGCTGGCGGATCAGGATGCTCCCGCTGGTCACCACCTGCCCGCCGAATCTCTTCACTCCGAGCCGCTGTCCCTGCGAGTCGCGTCCGTTTACGGATGACCCGCCACCCTTCTTATGTGCCATGACGTCCTCTGGAAGATTTTCTATGCCAGCTGAATATCGACTTCGACGGCCGTGTAGCCCTGCCGGTGGCCGCGCTGAATCTTGTATTGCCCGCCCGTCTTGAACTTCAGCACCTTGAGCTTCGGGCCGCGGACGTGCTTCACGATCTTTCCGGTGACCTTGGTCTTGGCGGCCTGCTCCCCGCCGACGATCTTCTTATCGTCCGTGCGGACGGCGACCACGTCCTCAAATGTCACTTTTCCGCCGACTTTGCCTTCGAGCCGCTCGACTTCGATGGTCTCGCCCGGCGCCACGCGGTACTGCTTTCCCCCACTTCGAATCACGGCGTACATGCTGCCTCCCGGCGCAATTGACAAACTCCTATTGTATCGGTCGATGGCCGTCTCCGTCAACGCACTCGATGACTATTTAGCAGCAGCGGGAAACCGTCGAATACCGCCTGCGGAGGGAATCGAGATAGAACTCGTCGCGGGCAAGCAGCGGTGCGCTGCCGGTCGTTGTCCCAGCCTCACGCCGGGCGTAGCGCACGTAATTCTCGTAGGCGGCATCGCCGCTCACTTGCCTCAGCCACGACCAAACGCGGCGCAAATCATTCCTTAGCTTCACGCGCATCCTTACTCCCGCTGTGTCGCGGCTGGCGTTGTGGGCATCGCAGGCGTCGCATGCGATGCCCCGGTTGGCTGACGCGTCGCAATTCCAATTGCCATGGCCGTGTTTTTCGGGAACACCACATCGTGCCCGCGTGCGATAAAATTCACATAGATCGCCCGCGTCCCTCCGAAGGCGCCCATCGCCATCCCGACGGGTTGCGAGTGGATGGCCAGCCCGAGCGCGATTCCAATCAGCTTGTAACCTCCCGCTCCACCCGCAGCGCGCGGACCGGTTTCTCCAAAGCTGTCGCCCAGGAATGATGCCGTGCCAAGCGCCAATTCAGCGCCAGTCGTCAGAAATCGTGCGCTCGGAGCCGCCGCCTTCGCGCCCCCTTCCGAATCGAGCCTCACGTTATCGACCTTAGCCGCTTCGACTCCGGCGAGGCTCGCCTCGATTTTCTGTTCCATTCCATCCGCCAGCCGCAACTCGTGGAACACGATTCGCAGTTCGCCATTTCGGCCAGGGTGCCGGGCCGGGTGCACCTGGATCACTGATCCCTGCAGCTTGGTTCCTTGGGGAAGGATCAATTGGCCGCCGTCGAACAGTGGCCGCGAAATCACCGCCTCTACCGCATCCCCCTGATGCGACGTCGCTGAATTGAGCGGCGTCACCAGCCGCGCTTCGACGACGCTCCCATCCGGCGGCGTCTTCCCGATCGAAGCAGCGAGCTCCGGGCTGAGCGGCTCGCTTCCGAAATCGATTGCATCCTGGATCTCCGCGCTATACACCGTCCCGGCGTCAATATATTGCGGGTGAATCGGGAGTTGCGCGACCGCGTAGTGCTCCAGGCGATGAGCTTTCCCCGGCTCTTTCACCTGCTTCATCGCGCTGTTCCACTCCTGCTTGGCCGCCTGCCGCGCTTCCGCTGCCTTTTGCTCTGCGGCGTTCGGCGCGCCCTTGTTGCCTTTGTCGGCGGCAGAGACGAACTCGATTACCTGGCCCGAACCGGGCGTCACGATGGTGTGCACCGCGATCTCCCGGCCGTCCGGCAGTTTGATCTGCGTGAACTCGACCTCCACCTTATGCGCCGGCGTGAAATCGGCATCGAGAGCCGCCTCGGTGCGTTTTCCGCCGGAAACGCCTTCGATCTTCGTTACCTGCCCTGTGACCTCTGTCCCAACCGGTATCACCAGCTTGTCGAACGCGTACACCGGCTCGACCACGCGCCCATGAATCGGCTGCCCGACCTTTCCGAGGCGCACTTCCTTTTCGAGCGCCACCTGCAAGGGCGTTTCTTTCGGCACCGTCAGCGCAACTACTTCGATGGCTGCGGGTTTATCGGCTGGCCTCCGCGCCAGCTCGGTGTCCGACACAGGCGCGACCGCAGCAACCGGTGTGGCGGCCGCATCCTGCGCCTGCATCCAGCCCGCACACACGCACGCCAGCAGTCCCGCGCTCACGATTCGTCCAGCTACCATTTCCATTCTCCTCGCCCGCATCCGCAGCCTCCTGTCACTAAGTATGTCGGATGCTGCGTGCCCCGGCGCTAGTTGTGCTCCTGGTTTTCGGTGGAGTCACACTTCCATTCTAGTCTCCTTCGGCCCATCGCGTTGCCACATAGGGTGCTTCGCGCAACACGGCCGATCTTCGTCCCCGCAGCATGCCAACCCATTCGCCGAGCGCCTCGACGATCAGCACCAGCACCATCGCCGCCAGCACCGCCGTCACCACCGCGTCCAGTCGATTATTGAAAATCAGCCGCTGCGTGACACCGATCTGCGCCGCCGGAATCGCGCCGGAAGAAATCTGCGCCGCTTGCGCTCGCGCCTGCGCGAGAAAGCCCAGCGGGCTCGGCCCGAAAATTTTTTGATAGCTCGCGGTCATCGTCACCGCCACGAGCCACGCCATCGGAACGAGCGTTACCCAGATCGCGCGCGCTTTTCCCATCTTCAGCAGGATCGTCGTCGCAACCACGAGCGCAACCGCGGCCAGCAGTTGGTTCGCGATCCCGAAAAGCGGCCACAGTGAATTGATTCCCCCGAGCGGGTCCATCACGCCCTGCCACAGAAAGTAGCCCCACGCGCCCACCATCACCGCGCTCGTCACCAGCGTTCCGGGCGTCGAGCGTGTTCGTCCCAGAGGTTTCCACGCGTGCCCCGCGAGATCCTGCAGCATGAACCGCCCCACGCGCGTCCCTGCGTCGAGCGTCGTCAGAATGAAAAGCGCCTCGAACATGATGGCGAAGTGATACCAGATGCTCAGCAGCCGTTCCCCGCCGATTGTCCCGCTGAAAATCTGCGCCATGCCGACCGCCAGCGACGGCGCGCCCCCCGTTCGGTCGAGCAGCGTACGCTCGCCCACGCGTTGCGCGAGCGCCGTCATCGCCTGCGGATCGAGCGAAAATCCCCACGACGAAATCGTCTTCGCCGCGGCCTCCGCCGTCTTGCCGACGATTCCCGCCGGGCTGTTGATGGCGAAATAGACGCCCGGCTGCAACGCGCACGCTGCAATCATCGCCATCACGCCCACGAACGACTCCATCAGCATCGAGCCATAGCCCACGATCCGCGCGTGGCTTTCGCGCAGGATCATCTTCGGCGTCGTGCCGGACGAAATCAGCGCGTGAAATCCGCTCACCGCTCCGCAGGCAATCGTGATGAAGCAGAATGGGAAAATCTTCCCGGCGAACACGGGCCCGCTGCCGTCCACGAATCGCGTGAGTGCAGGCATCTGTAGCGTCGGCCGCACGAACAGCACCCCGCCGGCCAGCGCCGCGATCGCCGCCACTTTGATGAACGCGCTTAGATAATCGCGCGGCGCGAGAAGCAGCCACACCGGCAGCGTCGAAGCCGCGTAGCCATACAGGATGATTGCGACAGCCAGTGCCGGCGCGGAAAGCGTGAACGCGCGCGACCACGCCGCCGAGCCGTTCACCCACTGCCCGGCGACCACCGCCAGGCCCACCAGCGCGATACCGCCCACTGACGCCTCAAGCACGCGCCCCGGCCGCACGTAGCGCAGATAAATTCCCATCAGCAGGGCGATTGGAATCGTCATCGCCAGCGTGAACGTGCCCCACGGCGAATCCTTAAGCGCCTTCACGACGACTAACGCGATCACCGCCAGCAGGATCACCATGATTGCGAGCACGGCCAGCAGAGCGATCGTTCCCCCGCGCTTTGACACTTCTTCGCGCGCCATCTGCCCCAGCGATTTCCCGTCGCGGCGAATCGAACAAAAAAGAATCGTGAAATCCTGCACGCAACCGCCGAGCGCCGCTCCCACGATCAGCCACAGCGTCCCCGGCAAGTAGCCGAACTGCGCCGCCAGCGTCGGCCCCACCAGTGGCCCCGGCCCCGCAATCGCGGCGAAATGGTGCCCGAGCAGCACCCATTTGTTGGTCGGCACGAAGTCGCGCCCGTCTTCGAGGCGTTCGGCAGGCGTTGCGCGGCTGTCGTCCAGCGCGAAAATCTTTGCGGCGAGGAAGATGGAATAAAAGCGGTACGCAACCAGATATGTGCAGAGCGCCGCGACCACGAACCACACCGCGTTGAGCGGTTCGCGCCGCTCAAATGCAATGGCCGCCAGCGCGCCCGCGCCGGCCAGCGCAATCGCGGTCCACGCCAAACTTTTCAGGATTCGCTTCACGGTGGGCTACAAATACACGAATCGCCGCCGAAATTCCGTTTCGCTCAAATGCGCTACGGGCGCTCCGGCGCGCACGCCATCCGGCGGAAGATACGGCAGTGCGCGGCCGCTCGCGTCGATGTAAAGCTGATCCATGTGAATGGACACGACGGCGGCCCGCGCGCCCATCGGCGCCGGGGCAAAAATTCTCGCCGGCGCCATGGCCATGGTGGCCATCGCCGCGCTGGCTGCTGCCAGCTCAGCCATGAAATCGCGCCGGGTCAGCATCTCGGGCTCCTCACGCGAACGGCAATTCGCTTTCGTCGACCCACCTGCCGTGCACCTGCGCCGTCGCGCGGAACGGCAGAATCACACGCGCCACATCGCCTTCTTCGAGACGCTGCGCGTCGGCGATGATCAGCTCCGAGCGCATCTCCGCGTAGTTCGACGCCACGCCCATGATATAGCCCTCGCCTTCGGCGCCGTTCTTCCGCGGCACGAAGCAGACTTCCTGAAGGCTATGCGTCGGCCCGGCGAAGTAGGAATTCATTTTGCCGGTCGCGAGATCGAACCGGCCGTAGCAATTGTTCACGCGTCCGCCCAGATTGCCCGCCTTCCATTCCTCAAATGGCCGTTGTTTATCGGCATAAGCTGTGAACGCATAGCGGTATGGCTGCGTGAGGTAGCGATCGTCCACGCGGCCCAGATCGCTGACGTTCATCTCAAAGAGCTTTTCTTCCACGAACCCGTCGTCCTTCGAAGCCATGTTGAAGGTATTGCGGCGAATATAGGCGCGCGCCTTGGTGGGGTCCCATGGCGAGCCGTCAATGGGCGGGAAAAACGGAAACGGATTGGAATCGTAGATCGGCGCTTCCAGAATCACCTTTTCGCCGTCGTCCCGCGCATTCAATGTGTGCACCGTCGCGCGCGAGGGTCCCTTGAACCAGCGGATATCCTTCGCTTCGCCGTCGCGCGGCACGATCGCGACATAGGCGGGTTTCGTGTCGTCCCAGCCCCAGTGCACTTTTCCTTCCTTCAATCGCTCCATGCTCGAGACGAATCCAAAAACCGGGATGACCACGTGTTTCTGCGTGATGCCGATATCGTGCACCATGGAGACGTAGGGCACCTTGAAACGCAGCTCGCGCGTGACGTCTCCGTGCTTGTTGATCGTGTAGAGAAACACGTCGTTGGTTTCGAGGCCCTCAGCCTCGTAGCCGTAGCAGATCATTTCGCCGGTCACCGGATCGACTTTCGGATGCGCGGTGAAAGTCAGGCTCTTGTATTTGCCGTGAAAGTTGTACGGGCCGATGGTTTCGAGCGTGTTGCAGTCGATTTCATACGGCAGGCTGTCTTCCTTCAGAGTGAAAAGTTTCCCGGCGAATGCGAGCGGCGTCGTGTTCTGCACCGTGCGATCGAGCCCGTGAACGCTCGGATCGTCCGTGAACGGATTCCGGTATTTGCCGAAGAGCTGCTTATGGGCGGCGCGATCGGCCTTGAATCGTGGCGTCTTTACCCAGCGGCCTTTGTAGTCCACGACGCCATTCTTGAACCGGAACATATTGACGTAGCCGTCCATGCTGAACGGCGAATCGTCCTCGAATTTCGGCGGGTAGAGCCAGTCGCCGCCGAGGCGTACGAATGCTCCGTTCAATTCCGTCGGAAGTTTTCCGATCACTTCGCAGTCATAGACGTCCGCCTCGAAGCGCGTCGGCGCGAAAAATCCCTTCATCGTGGGCTGATTCGAAAAGTCAACCATGGCTCTTCTCCCTTGCGATCGCTAGTAGCCGCGCTGGTACCACGGTGACGGCATGTGATACGGCACGGTGATGAACACCGCCTCGGCGTGCCGGATCCCGTCATCCTGCACTTTGAACATTTCGAGAAAGCAAAACGAATGCGGCGACTTCAGCGGCGAATCGTGCACCACGCCGTCGGTCGTCGTGAATTTCTCGAGCTTGCCCGCGTGATCGATGAAGCCGCCCGCGAGCACGAGACCCTTGTCTTCGTCCACCAGAGGGAAACGCCGCGCGCGCAGCTCGTCGTCCCAGCGATAGTTGCCGAGCTTGAATCCCGCCTCGCACGAAATTTTCCCGTACGCGGAAAGATTCAGATTCGGATCAGGATTCGAGCCCGGATGCGGGTCGTTCGCCGTCCACACGCCGTTCTCGCGCCGGCTGCAATCGGGGGTGAACTGGGTGAAGAGCTGCCCGTCGTTCAGCTGCAGCGTGTTGAAGTAGCCGTCGGCGAGCGCGATCAGTCTCTCGCGCGGACGCCGCCGGTCCGCGGGCACGTCTTCGAGCATCACCGACACCGGTTGCAGCGTCTCGGGATTGCCGAACGGGCCCGGGCCGTAGCCTTTGCGATCGACGATCATCTCGGCCTCGGCGATCTTCCCGTCGTCGATCTTCAGCCGCAGCGCCAAAAACGATTTCGTTCCGCGCTCGTCGATCACGCCGTAATAGGCTACCTGCCCGGTTTCGGGATCGGCTGCGCGCAAGTCTTCCGCGCCGAGGCTGCTGATCGTGCCCCACAGGCCGTAGCCCAGCGGCAATTCCACATTGTTTTCCGTGAACTTCACGTGCGCAGCCCACGGCAGCCGCGCCGGGTCCTTTGCCACCAGCGCCGCCAGATATTGATCGACGAATCCGTACAGACACTTCCGGTCGCAGTCGTTCGCGGCGCGGAAAGCTTCCGCCCGATCGCGTGCTTGGATGGAGTGGATGAACGGACTTCCGGAGAGAGCGACGCCCAATGCAACCGCGGTCCAGGACCTCATTCGCATGGCGCCAGTCCCTCCTCTTTGCCGGTGTTCGCCCGCCTGGGCTTTGCAGGAAGCTTGCGGCCCTGAAGGTTACTCCATCGTGGTTACGGTTTCCAGCTTTGCGATGTAGTGAAAGGCAGAAGCGGATAGACCTCGCGGAAGATTTTCGCGGCTTCACGTGCGAACCCGCGGCGTGTCGCGGCACCCTGCGCGAGTTTCCTGCGGACGACCCACCCTTGCAGCTTTTTCCAGTCCTCGGGTTTGACGGGCCAGCCGCTGTGTTTCGCCCACGCGCCCTTTTCACTGGAGTACCAGTAGCTTTCGTATTTCGAGGCGAGCCGCCGCCGCTGCCGCTCAATCCATTTTGTATTCTCTCGCGCCCGCGCGCGGCCCATCGTAACCAGCGGTGAAGTTCGTCCTGCGCCGTAAATGCGGAAGCCGGAGGTCAGCGCTTCCGCCGAAAGCCCCACGTAGAGCTGGCCGCCTTCGCCTCCGGGTTCTGCGAAGTAAAGATACATTTGCGTGCGGTAGGGGGACTTGTCGCGTGCAGAGCGGATATCGCGGTTGATCCGGGAGAAATTCTCGCCGACGCGGCCGCTCACGACGAATCGCGGGTTCAGCTTTTGCGCAGCCGGCGCCAATCGATCGAGCAGGACGCGAAATGGCTCGACGATTTCCGCGCGATACCGCTCGCGGTTCGCATCCATCCATTCCTTGTGGTTGTTTCGGCCGAGCTCGCGGAAAAAGCGGAAGGTTTCCTTCGAGAAGATCGCTTCCGAAGCGCTCATCGTAAAGACCGGGCTAGTGGCAGCCGCACGCGCCGCCGCAGCATCCGCCGCCGGACGATGCCGGCGAGGACCCGCCGGATGATTTGCTGCCGTTCGCCGGCGCTGCGAAAACGGAAAGCTGGATCGTGTGCTTCGCGCTCGCGCACTTCGGGCATGTGATTTTCGTGTTTCCGTTCATCACGATGCGCTCGTAGCGCACGCCGCAATCATCGCAAATGTATTCGTATATCGGCATTGAACTCCATCCTGAGACTCAAAATTAATGAGCCCCTATTCTACCAAAATTGCCAATCGGAGGCCGTTTAAGGCCCCACTGTTGCCCGCCGGTAGAGGGCGCGAAATCTCCGCACCCATGGCGGCTCTGGCTCCGCATAGTCCTCAAACGATTCCTCTTCAAGCCCCGCGCGACGAAAGCCATCCATCTCGGCGCGCGTCAGCGGCCATGGCGGCCCTTGCCCCTCCGGCTCGTTTTCCTCGCGGCCCCGAGCGATTACGAACAGCCGTCCGCCCGGCGCCACAAATTGTGCGATCGCCCCGATAGCCTTTGAGCGCAGCTCGCCAACGAGCGCCTGCACGGTGTAAATTTCGAGCACGAAATCGAATGCGCGGAGCCACGCAGGCGGCGGATCGAAAAGATCGGCCACCACGTACTCGACGCGAGTCTCGGGATAGCGTTTCTTCGTCGCTTCGATGGCCGTTTTCGAGATGTCGAATCCGGTGGTCGCGAATCCCCACGCCGCGAGCTGTTCGGCGTCGTCCCCCAATCCGCTGCCGATCACAATCGCTCGCTTACCCGCCGTCTCGAGCGGGTGGACTTTCCAGAATTCAATTAATCGGGGATTAGGTTCTAGGTCGGCCCATGGGATTGTGGCATCGCCGCTTTTGGCTTCCTGGTAGAGCGCCTCGAACCATCCAAGGGGATCGCCTTTGCGAATGTATTCCGCTGCTAGTTCGCGCGTCCTTGCTCGATCCGGCATGGAGTCATTCTATCGAGGAATCCGCTCGCGAGAAAAAGTAATGCGCTAGTGTGATGTCACTCTGGAGTTGTATTCCAGTCCACATCGGGGCCATCCGACGGAGCCACCTTCGAGCCGATCTGACGAGTCGCACCGGAGATGTAACTGAAGATAAGTCCAACGGGAATCAGCAGGCACAGTGCGACTGGAAGCTTGCCCAATGTTTCCATCCAGCTTTGATCAGACAAGCTGAGCGCTTCCACTGAAGAGAATCCAAGTCCACGGATTGCTCATGGCATCTCCTATTAGAAAAGTAGACACCGCGTTCTGAGAATTGTTCGCCGTCCGATTAGTCGAGCCAGTCTGGCCAAGGGCTCGAATTCTGAACTATATAACTAAAGAGGAGCATCAGCAGAAAAACCAGGGCTAACGAAACTCCAATAGCCAGCCAGACCTTCCGAGGTCCCCAGTCCATGCCGTACTTAGACCGTCGACGGCCCCGGGCCAACGCAACGAATGCCGGAGCAGCGGCCAGGGAGAGGATGATCCCAAATGCAACGAGTGTGCCCGCCGTACCAGCTAGCCAATCGCCCAAAGGAGTCTCTCTTAACCTTGGACACCACCGATAGCGGTGAGTTCCCACGCCACGATTGACTGCTGCGCGATGGCGTCCCCAAAAGCAACAGCCCCGGCCGACGCCGGGGCTGTTGTTAAGTCCCGCCAGGTTGGAAAGCTTAAGCTAGTCGCCGGCGACTGTCGCCGCTTCCGACTCCGCCGCATTTACAGTGCCGTTGCCATTTCCGTTCGCGGGCTCGATCTGCACCCGCTTCACGGTCGCACCCGGGACAGCCGTCAGAATATCGTCGATCGACCCAATCTGGACGACCGGCTCCGACTTCTTCTTGAGCACGAGCTCTTCGTAAATTCTGCGGACCTTCGCCGCTTCCTCAAACGCCTGCTTGCGGCGAATCCGGTCTTCCTCGGCCGCGGTCAACGGAATATCGTGCTCCAGGTGACGCACGCGCGCCGCATCATCCGCGTCGATCTTCAGCGAGTGTTCGTAGCTCCCGAGATCGACCTTCTTGTTCTTGGCATAGATTTCGTGTTTGCCGTGATTCTTGTACCACTCCGCGACGGTCGCGTTCTTGTGCATGTTCTCGATGATCTGCCGCCAGCCCACGCCCGTGTTGTACGCACAGAAGGAAATCTCGCCCTTTTGCGTCGCGTACGGGATGATGCACATTTCGGTCCGGCGGAAGTCGTAGTTGAAGAGATCCTGGAACCACATTCCGGCGATGAACAGGAAGTTCCACGGATCTTCGTTGCGGCGCTTCATCGCGTCTTCGTACGTGCGCTCCGGGTTCGTCCGCCCATATTTCTTTTCGGAGTTCTTCGAAAGCGCCCACGTCTTGTCGAACTTCATCCAGAGGTCCTTCAGCCTCAAGCTGGGCGGCGCCTGGAACGGCTTGTAATTCTTCAGCAGCGCCAGCGCCATCATGAAGTTCGAGAAATTCTTGCCGCGGGCCGCGTCCGTGATCGCCGTCACGTCCCTCGTAAGCGACGGCGCGTCCAGGAATCGCGGCACCGGCGCCCATTCCTTCGTTTCCTTGTTGACCATCAACGCTGTGCCCACGCCGCAGTTCGGGTGGCAGCCGCACGATAGCGAGCCCCACTGCGAGTCCGGCCCGTGCGCCAGGTCCGAGAAGCCCGCGAACGTCGCAATGTACGAAATCGGGAACCAGTCGCGCGTCGGCTCGACCTTGCCCACCTGCTGGCTCACGTCCTTGGCAAGGTGCGAAAGCGTGTAGCGCTGGCGGATCCGGCGCTCCGGCGTAATGTCCTCGTCGCGCCCGGTGAACGAAACCGGTTGGAACGACACGAACGAAATCTTCTTCGGATTTTCCATCGCGAACTTCACGATCGGCCCCACCTGATCGTTGTTCACGTTGTTGACGATCGTCGTCACCAGCACGATCTCGACGCCCGCTTCATGCAGGTTCTCGATCGCGCGCAGTTTCACGTCAAACAGGTTGCCGACCTGCCGGTGGCTGTTCGCGTCGTTGCCGATTCCGTCGAATTGCAGGTATGCGTAGCGCAGCCCCGCTTCGAACGCCTTCTTCGCGAACTCCTTGCTCTTCGCGAACTCGATTCCATTCGTTGCCGCCTGCACGCTGTTGTATCCCACCTTGCGCGCGTAGCGGACCGCGTCCAAGAAGTAGGGCGACATCGTCGGCTCGCCGCCCGAGAACTGCACCGACATCTGCCGGCGCGGCTTGATCTTCGTCGCGTTTTCCAGGATTTCCTGGATCTCGTCCCAGCTCAGTTCGTGGACGTAGCCCACCTGGTTCGCGTCCATGAAGCAGGGATCGCACATCATGTTACAGCGGTTCGTCAGGTCCACGGTCAGCACCGATCCGCGCCCGTGCCGCACCGTGCTCGATCCATGGTTGTGCAGCTTTTCGTCGTTGTGAGCCGGAATGTCGCGCCCGGGGAAGTTGCCTTCGATCCATTCGAGGAACTTCGCGTCCACGGCCATCAGATCCTCATACTTGCCGTGGGTGGGGCACTCCTTGACCATCCAGACTTGGCCGTCGCGCTCGATGATCTGCGCCTTGATCTCTCCGACCTTCTCGTTGATCAGGTCGGTCCAATCCTTCTTGCCGTCGATGATGGCTTCGCGTGCTTCCTTCACGCAGTCGGGGCACAGCGAGTCCGTCGTTCGCGGCCAGCCGAGTGTCGGCTTCGACTTCTCCCAGGACTTCAGCAGCGGCTTGTCGGACCATTTCGGCGTGAAGGACGGGTTCGGCTTGTATTTATTAAAGTATTGGATCGTGTCAAACGTGATCCCCGCCGTTTTGCACAGCGCCCAGTCGAATGATTTCCAGAGCTGATTGCCGACAGTCTTAGGCATAATCCTCTTATCTCTCCTCAGAACAGCTCGATCCTGAATTCGCCCCGTAACGCGGTGAGAAGCTCGACCCCTACGAGCGGTTCACCGCCCGTAACTGGTTACCGTACCAGAGTTTGACTGGATTCCAACCCCTCGTCTAGGACCCTGCGCCCAAAGGTGCAAATCGCGGGTTGAATGGCTCCTAGGGGCACCCAAAGGAGACGCCTGGGACCCTCTTGGCGGTTGCCTGGGTGGGTCCGAAACCCCGCCCTACGCCGCAGAAGGAAGGTGAACTGGCATTCCACACGAGAAAGCTGACTGAATCAGTCCAGATTCAACGGTGTGCGCAGGACTCCGATCGCAAAGTGCGCGAGCAGCGGAGCATCGTCATCGAGCTGAATCCACCGGATCACGCAGTGGTCCTTCATATATTGCGCGACCTTCGCCTCATTGATTCCCAGATACTCGGCCAGCTTGGCCTTCAGCCCGTTCTCGGAGTAGCCCCGTCCGCCTCGCGGGTTTTTCCCGGCTCGTCCCCCGCGCACGAGATTGCCGCAGCCGATCCGCAGCGTCTGGCACGCTTCCACGTAGTACGACGTGATCTGATCGGAGTCCGAGAGCAGAAAAACTCCCGGTCCCGCCGGAGCCTCTTCCGCCTCGTCGAGACGATGCAGGGGGCTTGCAAGCAGCCGCCGTAACATCGACTCAAGATGCGCCATCCGCGAAGCTAGCGCCGGATCGCCCGCTCGGCCGTGCGCCGTCCGCTCGCCGAGCAACTGCGCGGGAGGTTCGACGCGCGCGGGCCGGGCCGGCTCGAATAGCGTGGCCTGCTCGCGGACGGGTTGTTCGTGCACTGGTCGTTCAATCGGACGAGCCACAGGACGCGGCGGCGGTGCCTGCGGCGCTTCCTGAGATTCTGTGGATTCCGCGAACGCTTGTGTTGGCAGCCCGGGCGTAGCCGCGGCGCCTTTGCGCCGCCGGCCTCTTCCGCCGCGTCGTCCACGCCGCCTCTTCTTTCGTGCTGGCTCGCCCGGCGCTGCCGCGCCAGCCGATTGCATCGGTGATTCAGTGGGCATATTTTCCTCAGGTGGGATTTCGCCTAGCGCCAGTGGTTGGCGCTCCTCGGCGAATTCCGGTGCGGCGGTCCCGACCGATTCTTCGATCGTTTCCGCGCGGTCTGTTTTCGTGATGTCTGCTTGGGGAGCGGGTAGCTCGATGCCCAATCGCGTGAGCGCTTCTTCAGCCTTCTTCTTCCAATCCGCTCGGCGAAATCGTTGCGCCGCGATCGTGTACCAATTTCCCGCTTCGTCCTTATGTTCGGCCTTTTCTTCGATGGCGCCGAGCTCCCACGCGACCATTGCGTCGCGCGTGCGCTGGAACAGCTCGGAAAGCTTTGCGTGCGCGTCCTGGCTGTTTTTCGCCTTGCGGATGCGCGCTTGTATCTGCCGCCAATCTGCCATGTCGGAGCATTGTAGCAGCGACGCAACGTCAAGGCCAATCAACTCTGCGCCGCAGCCCGGAATGGCCCAGCGGTAAGGCGTGGGGTAGAATTATAGGCTCGCGCGTACGCGAGGGGGAGACCATGAAGGCGAGCCGCATGATCGGAATCGGTGCAATCCTGCTGGTCTGCTCGGCGGCTTCCGCGCAATCCGCGTTCGAGCCCCTCGCTCGCTGGACGGCTGCAGTGCAGTCGGGCAACGAAGCCAACCTCGCCGCGCTCTACACGACTGTTCCCCCGGCTCAGACCCAGACGCCTCACGGGATCACAGCAGACCCTCGCGAAGAGCCGCGTTTCTGGTCCGCGCTGGCGGCCAGCGGATTGAGCGATTTTCAGACCAAGGTGCTCGCAGTGGAACATCGGGAGGGGGGCGCAATCGAGCTGGTACTTCGAATTGGAGGCAAAATTCGAACGAGTGCCGGAGAACAACCGTTCGTCGTTGCAGTGCACCAGCGTTGGATCCATGAAGACAACGAATGGCGCATCTTCGCCACCCGAAGAGACGACCTCGCTGCGAGCCCCGTCATGCGGCTACCCGAACCGGCGAAGCCTAATATCGCTCTCTATGCCCCGCCGGAAGAGGCTCGTTTGGAAATCGCCGCCGCGCTCGCCAGCGCCGCCAGGGACCACAAGCGCGTCATCCTCGTCTTCGGCGCGAACTGGTGCTACGACTGCCACGTCCTCGACTCCGCGTTTCACTCGAAGGACATCGCTCCGCTCGTCAACGCGAACTACCACGTCGTGCACATCAATGTCGGGGACGAAGGTGATAAGAACCTCGACCTCGCGGAGAAGTACGGAGTCCCACTCAAACAAGCGGTACGCATTCCCAGCCTCGCCGTCCTCAACCCCGACGGCAGCGTGGTCTTCAGCCAGAAGCAAGGCGAATTCGACGACAGCGCCCGCATCGGCCCCGCAGACGTCACCGCCTTCCTCAAGAAGTGGGCACCGTCCCACCAAGGCTAGCCGCGCGACCCAGCAAGTGGTGCGGTGGCGACTGGTTTTCGATCAATTTCCAGAAATGCCCGTACATGGCGGGACTCTATACGCCAGGCGCCCGTGCCCTCGACGAGTTTCTCGTCCGCGGCTCTCCGACAAAGGCTTCAACATTGATGACGCAGTATATGTTCTCGTGGTTGCACAGCTTGCAGCGAGCTATAAACGTGCGTTGTGCGTTTGCATCTCCGTCCTCAACGTCACGTTGCAAACTCACAATTCTTGGGGAAACAGGAATCGGCTCTCTGCATCGAATACAGGATACTGCCCGGTAGCTCTTAGTCAGTTCTGCAAACATTTGAACCTCGCCGAAGGGGAGTTGCAGGGAGTGAATCGTACCAGTGGGCTGAGCCAAGTATTATAGCCCGGCATCTGAAATCCACTTGTCCGCTTTGCGCGGTGGTCTCAATGGGTCGATGCAACACCATCTGATATAAATCTGCTCTCTAAAGGTGGTGTTGTATGAGCCAAGGTAAACGTGCGGAGCTTTCTGCGACACAGCGGGCCGACATCTGGTG
>Ga0116223_10000071_pt1 | contig 128183 bp, 104 predicted proteins | sample Sb_taG_3_FD_90092 | JGI IMG/M metagenome (GOLD analysis project Ga0116223, IMG submission 90092) | Peat soil microbial communities from Weissenstadt, Germany - Sb_50d_a_PC metaG | ecosystem: Environmental > Terrestrial > Soil > Wetlands > Peat | place: Germany: Weissenstadt | collected... | reverse complement strand
TGAATGGCGGGTTCCGGTAAGGTCGCAAGCCATTCGGGGAAATTCGTGGCCGGTGCAGGTCTGGAATTCCAGGCCGCCTCAGAATCGATGGTTGCTCAGAGGTTCCCTAGACCCATCGGAAGTCCCTGAGTTCGCAGCACAGATGACGTAATCAGGCCCTAGCGCTCATTGACGACTTGACCGCAACCCCCGACGGCTCCGGATCGGAGCGCAGCGGGATCCTTCGACTGCGCCGTGGCATTCGCTTTGCGAATGCCACGACTCCGCTCAGGATGACACTCCTATAGGGCGGGATTTCTACGCATGATATCGGTGCCGCTAGATCACTAAGCCCATGCGCAGCAGGCTGCCTCTGGCTTGGCTGTCGGCCAGAGCGGTTTGTTCCATCAGGGCTCCATGCGGTGGAAGTTGGGGTGTTCCCTTGGCGTCAAATGTGACGCCGAGTTTCGGCAGAGTTTTGGTGAATTCGGGACTGATATCTTTCTGAGATTTGATCTCATCGATGACGGTTTTTTGCTCCGAGGTCGCGTTTCCGTTCGCGGGAGTTAGCAGCCAGCGCGACAGGTTGGGATAGAGGAAGTCGAAACAGGCGCGGTGGTGCTCGTTGACGAAGTATTCGGGATATTGAACGTAATCGGAAATGTGCTGGTTGATGTCGCGCTTGCCAAAGCCCATTCCGATGAGCCGCTGCTTCAATCCCTTTTGTTTCACCTTGGCGAATTGATCGTGATGCGTAATCACGTACGAATATTTTTCCAAATAGTCCTGGATGGAAAACAAATGCATTGGCCGTTCACAGGGTGTGCCGAAGAATTTAAGAAACTGAACGGCCAGCGACCAACTGATCTGAGATACCTCCAACGCCTTGGGGTCGTTGTTCTGGGGCGAACTGGAATGTTTGCCAGGGAAGGGGAGGAACATGACGTTCGAGCTAAGGTCGGCAATGTGTACGCGCGCGAGATCCTGGGGCTTGAAAGTATTGCGATTCTCTCCGGTGGCAATGATCCCGAGGTAGTTCTTCACATTGGAAGGGATCAGCCTGCGACTTTCGGCGTTTGGACCTATGCCAGCGTCCGCGCCGGCCACGGGATCGATGGCGAAGATGTTGACTTTGACGTGGCGGAAAAGGCCCTCGGTACTTGAGGGATCGAACAGCATGTTGGCGATGACGAGAGCGGTGACCGCTCCGCGACTCCATCCGATCATGTTAACCGTGTCGGGCAAGGTGGACAGATTCGCGATGGTGACGATCGCGTGGCGGGCGTTGTCTTCAACGCCGAATCCCGAAGCCGAGGCCACCATCGCTTTCTTCGTGACTGGTCCACCGCCCTGTTCAAGCGGAGTTTTACCTTTGGGCGATTTGTCTCGATCGGCCCAGTTGAAGGTTCCCGCCATGGGATTGGTTTTTCCCTTGGGCGTTCCACCGACGCCGTCGAGAATCAAGTAGTCGGTATACTCCTGGCCCTTGGCACCTCTTCCCAGGAACGCAACGATTTCTTTGTCGGGCTTGTCCCGGTGTCCCCCGGTCCCGTGGCAATAGATGGTGAAGACTGACATGACAGCCGCCTTTCCCCAGACGGTTATTGTGCAAAGAAGAATATCACCAAAGACAGAACTTTCCAGAGCCGGAGGGGCACTTCGGAGGATGCCTTGGCGCGGCAGTGGAGGCGACGACAGTTCAGGGATCCCTTCGGCTGCGATCAGGGCAGGCCCTTCGACTGCGCCGTGGCACTCGCTTTACGAATGCCACGGCGCAGCTCAGGATGACAGATCGAGCAGTAACTACTAAGCGCCCAGCTTCTCGAAGAAGCGGCAGATGGTTTCGATGCCGCGGTAGAAATTTGGGATGTGGAACTTCTCGTTGGGGGCGTGGAGGTTGTCGTCGGGGAGGCCAAAGCCCATCATCACACTGGGAATTTTCAGGACGTCCTGAAAGTCGGTGACGATGGGAATGGAGCCGCCTGAGCGAATAAAGACGGTGTCTTTCTTGAACGTGTCGTGCAGCGCTTCGGTGGCGGCTTTGATGTAGCGGTTGTCGGTGCCGACGACCGCGGCAGGGCCTTTGCTCCAGACTTTGATTTTCGTTTCGATGCCTTTGGGCGTGTGCTTTTTCACGAAGGCGGTGTATTTCTTGAGGATGTCGTCGGGGTCCTGGTTGGGAACCATGCGCATGGAAACTTTCGCCTGGGCTTTCGCGGGGATCACGGTCTTGGCGCCGGCGGCGATGAAGCCTCCGGGCATGCCATGGACTTCGAGCGTGGGACGCGCCCAGGTGCGATACAGAACGGAGTAGCCGGGCTCTCCGGTTAGGACTTTCGATCCGACCTCGGTCTTGCGGTAGTGCTCTTCGTTGAAGGGCAGGCGCTTCCAGGCTTTGAGTTCGGCTGCGGTCGGAGCCTTCACGCCTTTGTAGAATCCGGGGATCAGGACTTTGCCTTTCGAGTCTTTCATCTTGCTGATCATTTCGATCAGGGCGAAGAAGGGATTCGGGGCAGCGCCTCCGTACATGCCGGAGTGCAGATCGGTTTTGGCGCCGTAGGCTTCGATTTCGGTATAGACCAAGCCACGCAGGCCGACGCAGAGCGTCGGAAGATCGGGCGCGAAAAGTTCGGTGTCGCAGACGAGCGCAAAATCGGATTTCAGCTTGGCTTTTTGTTTGCGGATGTATTCGGCAATTGACTCGCCGCCAACTTCTTCTTCGCCTTCGAAAATGATTTTCACGTTGAGGGGCAGCTTGCCGCCGCCGGTTTGCATGAGGGCTTCGAGGGCTTTGACTTCCATCCAGAGCTGGCCTTTGTCGTCGACGGCGCCGCGGGCGTAGATGTTGTTGTTGCGCTCGGTGGGCTCGAAGGGCGGAGTATGCCACTCGTCGAGCGGTTCGGCGGGCTGCACGTCGTAGTGCGCGTAGCAGAGCACCGTGGGCTTGCCGGCAGCGTGCAGCCAGTCGGCGTAGATGAGGGGATGTCCCTTGGTGGGGATGACTTCGACATTTTCCATGCCGATGCGGCGCAGTTCGTTAGCCACGAAGTCGGCGGCTTTTTGAATGTCGGGCTTGTGCTCATCGAGCGTGCTGACGCTGGGGATGCGGAGAAGATCTTTGAGCTCGTTCAGGAAACGCTGCTGATTACTGCGGGCAAAATCGACTGCAGAGGAAGCCATGGGTGCGTCCTTTCTTCGATTCGTCAAGCTGGATCTCGGCAGACAACGCGAGAGTGCGGGTCGAGAGTCCGAGGAAACGAATCAGTATAGCGCGAAGAAGGCGGGCTTGTGGTGGGCGAGCGTTTAGGTGTGCGTTAGGTGTGGCTTAATTGCGGCGAATCGCGGAAGAGCCCCACTTCTCGCAAAGGACGCGAGAAATGGGGCACCCGGATTTCACTAGAACCATTTCACTCGAACCTTGCGGGCGAGAATGTGGTCAGGTCGCAGTTTGGGGTGCGGCCTTCAATCACTGCTGCCAGGACTTCTGCGGTGATGGGAGCGAGGAGGATGCCATCGCGGAAATGGCCGGTGGCGACGTAGTAGCCGGGCGTCTTCGTCTCGCCGAGGATGGGGAGCGCGTCGGGAGTTCCGGGGCGCAGGCCGGCCCAGTCCTCGAGGATCTTGAGTCCTTAGGAGAGATTCGCTGAGTGGAAGCAGATGACAACTATGCTCGCGGCTGCATAAAATGGCTCGCATGAAGAAGATTTGGATTGCTGGGGTGGCGCTGGCGATGCTCGCGATGGCGGGGACGGCGGTCGGGCAAAAAGACAAGGACGACGAGCCGACGTCGTGGATGAATTTTCTGGTGCTCAAGGAAGACAACGGCAAGCCGGTGCGGAATGCGGCTGTGATCATGCATACGGTGAGTGAGCATGGCAAGCAGGGACACGGGGGCATGGAGTTGAAGACCGACGCCGACGGGAAGGCGAACTTCGACGGCATTCCGTACGGCAAGCTGCGCGTCCAGGTGCTCGCCCAGGGATTTCAGACATACGGCGAAGACTACGACATCGACAAGCCGAAGACGGAACTCACGATTAAGCTGAAGCGGCCGCAGGGACAGTTCTCGGTGTATGACGATCATCCAAAGGATTCGGGCGCTCCGCCGAAGCAGGACGCGCCGCCAACGGATGAGAAGGACAAAAAGCCGAACTAGAGGTCGCGCGCGGCGCGCGGAATGGGACTATGGACTATCTGCTGAAAACGGAACCGTCAACGTATTCGTTTGCGGACTTGCAACGCGAAAAGGTCACGACTTGGGACGGAGTGTCGAATCCTGTGGCGTTGAAGAATCTGCGCGGCATGAAGCCGGGCGAGCGGCTGGTCATCTACCACACCGGGGATGAGAAGAGTGCGGTGGGAACCGCGACTGTCGTGTCGGTGGACGAGTCGGACGCGAGGAATCCGCAGGTGAAAATCAAAGTGGGCAAAGCCAATGCGAAGCCGGTGACGCTGGCTGAGGCCAAGGCGAACACATTGTTTGCGGAGTCTCCGCTGGTGCGGCAGGGAAGATTGAGCGTGGTGCCGCTGACGGAGGCGCAGTTTAGGTTTCTGACAGGGGAGTGAAAATCAAAATCCCCACCCTGTCCTCCCAAAGAACGGGAGGACAAGGATGGGGCACCCGCTTCACCGCTATTTCCTCTCGGGGATCTAGCTAGAGGCGCGGGCGTCGCGGCGGATCAGGGCCGAATCCAGGAAGAATCCCAGGCCGAGAGCAAAGGGGATGGCGCCGAAAGCGGCGGCCATCATGGCGTCGGGCTCGACTCTCGCGACTATGGTGAAGGCCAGCATGTAGCCAACGGAGCCGGCGATCAGCAAGATGCCAGCCCGGCGGGAGTGAGCCGCCTCGGAGAGGTCGGGCTCCATGGGAATATTTGCGCCGCGCTGGATCGCCGCCAGGCGTTCCTCGGTGCGCAGTTTGCGCACGCGGTAGAACGTATACATTGCCAATGCCGCGGTCGGCATTCCGAAAATCATTACGATTGCCGCGAGACCGGTAAGTCCTTCCATGGTGGATCTCCTTTCCGGAGCGCTTGGCGCGCGCGTGCCGGAGCTGAATCGCTGTCAATAAAAGATACGAATGGAGCGCCCGGGAAGTTCCTGCATTGCGACGCAGGTTGGGGTGGAGGTGCTTGGTCGGATCGTAGCTTTTGATTACGGCGAATCGCGGAGAGCCAGCGGGGCCCTCCGCGATTCGACTGTGCGCCAGGTTACTCCTACAACGAGCGCAGGAAGTTCAGCAGATCCTGAACCTGGGATGCGTTCAGGGTGCCGAACTTGTGAATGACCGGGTTGGCTTCTGATCCGGGGCTGCTGTGGGCGTGGATTGCCTGGATCAGATCACTGGTGCGGCCATCGTGGAGGAAGAAGAGCCGTTGGCCCAGTCCCCACAGCGGAGCTGTGCGGAATTGATCGGGGCCGGCGGCCCCTTGGTGGATGCCATCCGACAGCGTCGTGCCCATGTGGTGCAGGGCAAAGTCGGAATAGGGGTTGTAGGGGATGTTGGACATGCCGGTGAAAATCGACGGTCCGGTCGTGAGCGAGGGCGAGTGACAGAGCGCGCAGCCGATCGAGTTGAAGAGACTGGCGCCGTTGCTAATTGAGGTTGTAGGCGGCGCCGGAGTGGCCGGGGCCGACAGACGAATGAACGCCGCGAAGTTCACGACGTCGGACGCCATTTCGGAGGCCGTCCCGATCGTGGTGCCGAAGTTGGGGCTGCTGGAGTTGCCGTTGAGCAGGTTGGTCGCGTCCTCCGGAGAGTTGTTGAATACGCAGCCGGCCACGGCGCTGCGTTCGTTGGGGAATGCTTCGTTCGAGACGCCTTGCTCGACGTTGTAAGCCTCTCCGACGAACACAAGCAGGGACTTGTTCTGCGCTTTCCAGCCGAAACGCGTGATGGTACCGTCGTTTCCGCTGGTGTTGAAAACGCCTCCGATCTTGAGAGCGGCTCTGGCGGACTGCGTGGCCGCGAGGTTGGCTTGCAGGATGGAGTCGGGTGTGGCTTCCACCAGGCCCAGACCGAACAGCGGCGTGGGGATGCGGAAGATCACGTTGTTGTTGGCGATGGCGGTGGGAAAATCGGGCTGCGCGAGATTGCAGCCCGTGGCATCGGAGCGGCCAGTGATGGTATAGAGGCCGTGGACTCCACCATCGAGGGTGCCGGCCGGGTTTTTGATGAAACGGGCTTCGCGGATCGGGCCGTTGGCAGTGATGAATGCCGGAACCGAGTTGGAAGCGCCGTCCAATGTGGCGAGAGCCACCTGCGGGTTGGCAATCGAGTTTTGCGGGCTGCTGAGGCCGGGGCCGCTGCCGCCAATGGCTGGCTGGGCATGGCACTGGGCGCAACTGTTGCCGTTGAAGGTTGGCCCCAGGCCCACTCCAGATTCGCCGGGGATGGTTCCGGAGACGGAAGCAACCTCCTGGAAGCGAAGTTGCGCCTGATTGAAGAGGGCTTGCTCAGTGGCATTCAGGGTTGAAAAGAAACTGCCTGCGGCCGCGGGACCGGGACGCGGACCGGGGTCGTTTTGCGAGTGAAGTTGCAGGCTTGGAAAGGAGACCAAGGCGAGGCAGAGAACTACGGGGCAGAGATTCCAGTGCTTCATTGTTGCACCTCCGTGCAAGGGTAGACACACTTCTGGCTTTGAGATTTCTGGTGCGTTTTTCGAAGGCGGGCGCGAGGTTGGCCTCTGCTGTTCGGTTCAAGCTGCGGGCCAGCCGAAAGCTGGTCCCGTGCCCCACCGCGAACGGAACAGCGCTATGGGTGTGGCGGGAGCCCCAATGGGATTTCTATCCTCGGATGAGGAAAGAATGGGACAACATTGTCAAGAAATTTAGACTTGCCGCGAAGAACGGTCAAGGGCACACAAGTGCATCGTTGAGTCGTGTTCGGATTTTGAGACGGATTGCTTCCGCCGAAAGTCCTTCCGTAGGGTCAAAAGCCCCACCCTCTCGCAAAGAACGCGAGAAGGGTGGGGCTCCCATGCGGTTACTGTGCTACGGCGAACTCAGTGGAAGAGATTCAAGGTATTGCTCGCATCATCCACAAAATAGATGCCGACTCCCTGCGGGTCGATTAGTCCGAACAAGGCGCCGGCCCCTGGAGGGTTGCCGGTGTTGTCCAGCAGTTTCTTGTGGATTTGCTCACCGTCGGGCGTGGTCTCCACGAGGAAACCGTTGTTTCCATTGACCGTCAGGATATTGCCGTTGGGCGCAACCGTCAGGCCGAGGGGATCGTTCAGATCTCCGCCCTGCGAGACCGTAGCGCCGATGCCGGCGGAAGTTACCCGAAACAGCGGATCCGGAATGGCCGTAACGCGATTGTTGAGACTGTCGGCCACGTAAAGAGTCCGTGCGCTGGCGTCGAGGCCCAAGCCTGTCGGTCCAATAACCAGCGCCGCGGGATCGGTTCGCTCGGCGAAACCCGATCCGATCACTGTCATCGACTGTAGGGCAGGCATTGATCCGGAGACAATATTGAGCGTCAGCCGGACCACGGTTCCGCCGTGCACAACCTTGCCTCCAGCGGCAACGGTTCCGTTCAAGACATTGGAGACGAACAGATCTGCGCTGCTTCCGGCGTCCAACGCCGTCATGTCCCACGGACCGTTAATTAGCGAGCCATAAAACGTTTCCCAAACTTTGCCGTGGTTATCGAGTACGAGCAAGCACCCGGCCTGGGCCGTGGCTGCCGTTCCGTCGGTGGTGGGCAAGCTGCCTACGATGACCCATCCTGTGCGCAACACGGCCAAGGCGGTGGTCAATCCAATGCCGCCAGGGCAAGGACCGGGCAAACTGTTCGCGTCGATTTGCGCGAACAAGGTGTTCGTGCCATCGGGAGTGATTTGCACGATGGTTGTTCCGGTGCCCTGCAGGTTTGCGCTGTTGTTGAAGTTGCTAATGAGGATACTTCCTTTCATTAGCGAACCGGAGCTCCGCGGCACACGAACGATGCCGTACGGGTTTACGTCGCCATTGGCTGGAACTGTGGAAGCCACGACGGAGATCTTGGATTGGGTGCCGGAACGATTTCCCTGGGCCTGGGCCAGCGCGCAAGCGGCGACGAGCAAGGCGGCGCAAGCCCAGGATTTGAGTTGAGACAAATTCATGACAATCCTCCTGTGAGTTGTGACATCTGCATTGGATGTGATGTCTTCCGCGCCGCCATCCCACTAGACGAGGCGGGTGGCGGGCGTTTGCGGGGCGCGCACGTTTGTTAACAATTACACCGCAGCGCGCCGAGGATGAGTTTGTTCTGCAGGCCCCCGGGAATTGTCAGAGGGATGTCAAAAGGGTGTCACTTCTGCGCCTTGTCGGATCGGTGCTGCTGTCAGGACATCTGCTTGCGGAGTTCGCGGCGCAGGATCTTGCCGGATGCGGTCTTGGGGATCGCGTCAACGAAGTGTACTTCACGTGGTTGTTTGTAGTGCGTGAGCCGGTCGGCGACGAAGGCGCAGAGTTCTTCCTCCAGTTTCTTGCCATCGACGAATCCGTCGCGCAGGGCGACGAATGCGACTGGAATCTCTCCGGCGGCGGCATCGGGACGGCCGACGACTCCGCATTCTTTCACGGCGGGGTGTTCGAGGAGCACGGATTCCACCTCGGCGGGAGCGACAGGGAAGCCCTTGTACTTAATCATTTCCTTGCGGCGGTCGACGACGCGATAGAACCCTTCGCGGTCGCGCGTGACAATGTCACCGGACCAAAACCATCCGTCGCGCAGAACAGCGGTGGTGGCTTGTGGTTCCTTCCAGTAACCGAGCATGAATTGCGGGCCACGCATGACGAGTTCACCGGGCTGTCCGGACGGGGCCTCGGTAAGATCATCGGGCGTGTCGGCGGGATCGATGTCGGTTTGTGCCAGGACACGACAATCGGTCTGCGCGAGGGGATGGCCAATGGAGTCCGGGTGATAGAGCGCGGGATCGAGAAAGCCAACGTGCGTGACGGGAGAGGCTTCGGTCATGCCGTATCCCTGGCAGACGAGAATGTTGGTAAGCGCAGTGAATCGGCGCGCGAGTTCGGGAGCGAGCGGGGCGGCTCCGGACTTGACCCAGTGGACTTTGTGGTCGCGGGGGAACTGGCCAGCTTCGGCTGCCTGACAGAGCGCGTTCATCGCGGGCGGGACGAGCGGCATCATGGTGATGGCTTCGTCGATGAGGAGTTTCGTGAGCATTTGCACGTTGAAGCGCGGCACAAGAACGAGCTTCGCTCCCAGAATCAGCGACGGATTCAGAATCACATTCAGGCCATAGATGTGGTAGAGAGGGAGGCAACAGAGAATGTTGTCGGCGGAGTTGAGCTGGGTCGCATTGGGACCGAGCAGTTGATACACATTCGCGACGAGATTGTAGTGCGAGAGCATGACTCCCTTGGGAAGGCCGGTGGTTCCGCTGGAGTAGGGAAGAGCAGCGAGAGTCTGTTCGGAAGACTGATCTGGCTTGGGATAGGAGGCGGTCGCCGGACTCAACAAGTTGGCGAAGGGCTCGGCACCCGATGCGGGCTGGCGCGTTGTGTACACGCGGCGGAGGTTGGGCAGTCCGGCGAGATTGATGCCTTCGATGTTTCCGCCATCCGTGATCAAGAGCACGGCGCCTGAGTTTTCCAGCTGATAGCGAACTTCGCGTTCGCGGTAGGTTGGGTTGAGTAGTGTGGGAATAGCTCCGGCGAGCTGGACGGCATGGAACGCGGCACAGAATTCCCAGGAATTCGCAAGGAAGATGGCGACGACTTCTCCGGGCTTGACACCGGCTGCGATCAAGCCACGGGCGAGGGATTCGACCGTGTCGCCGTATTCGGAATAGGAAAGGCGGCGGCCGCAGGAGGCGTCGACCACCGCGGTCTTCTGCGAATTGCGGCGGCAGGAGTCGAGAACGAGATCGTGCAGAAAGAGGTTGTGAGGGTCAGCGTAGAGTTGAGTCCGGAGCATGCCGGGAGCGATTGTAGCGGAAAAGCACGAGTAGGAAAGAACGGAAAAGAGGGGCGGCTATGACCTGCCGCCCCTGTCTCAATTTAGCGTGGGATCGGCAGCGGAGCCGGGCTGCGCGCCGCAAATCGCTCAGACCAGCGGATTCGTCCAGTGGCCTGCATGACCACGAACAGCGTGACGATCGCGATTACAGTGATTGCCAGCCCGGTGAAGCCTTTCCAGAAGAATGCGTAGGAAAACAGCACGAGGTAGATGAGTTGCGCTGTCCCGGCCTCTAAGGCGGCGAAACGCATTCCTACAACTAGCCGCAGATAGCTCACCACCAGGGCCACCGAAACGACCGAGGCAATCGCCATGGCCGCGTGGATGGAGGTGTGATCGACCAGATATGCCAGCAACAGATGGAAAGCGAAGAACGCGGTAGCCAGGAAGAAGTAGTTCATGGGATGCAGATCGATACGGCGCAGCGTGGTGATGATGAACATCAGGAAGAAAAAGAAAAACAAAGACACGGGCGCGGCGTAACTGATTTCTCCAGCGAGTGGACCGGGCTGCAGCTTCTCGGGCATCGTCATACCGATCTGAAATCCAGAGACCAGGTTCGAATACTGCCACGTCAATTGCCAGCCTCCGGGAACGAGCAGTTTGGAAGTTGGAGAAAGAGTGTCGTCGGCGAAGTCGATGTCGCGGAAATTGGTCTGCATGACGAGAGAGAAATTGCTGGCCTGCGCGATTCCGTCGCCGAGTTGGTAGCGCCAGGAGTCGAGTCCCTGCGAACGATACGCAACATGCAGGTTGGCGTCGGCTCCCGGCGGCACCGTGGCCTGTCCGACGGTGCCCTGGTCGTCCGTTGCGAGCGCGACGGGTTGGTCGTTGACCTTCATCTGCAAGCCGTCGTAGAGGGCTTTCTGTGCGGGAAACTTCAGGCGGAACGCCACAGTCTGAATCTGTGCCGTGTCGTTGCGGAACGTATAGTCGCCGGTGAAATCGACCGCGTAGGTGCTGTACCAGAGCAATCCTTTCTGACGCGGATCAAGACGTAGATCCACGTGAATGCGGCTGGCTTCAAGCGCGAGCGGAATCTGGCGCTGCACTTTGTCGTTGTGGACTACCAGCTTGCCGTTCTCCACTGCGGTTGAAGTTGTGTTCTCGGTCACCGTGAAGTTGGCCGTGGGCGGCGATTGTTCTTGTGCGGTGCCCCAGGTCGAAGCCACATGGCCCTGCAATATCTGGTTGGCACCGTAGGTGCGAGAGAAGATGGTCGTGCCCAGAATTACCCAGGCGATGGTGGTGCAAACGAAAATGAAGACGAGTGCAAGAGTCTGCCGTAGCAAGGTTTTTCCTCCTGTTGTGGTGGATCGCATTCATTTCATTGCAAGGAGGCTGCCGCCGCGGAGGCGTTGACAGCAGGTAGGTTAGCGCGACCTGACAGAGAGAAACGTGTCAGAGACGACACGTGTGTGTCACACGGGAGACAGGCTGGGAGCGAGTGTGGCGAATGGCGTTAGCCGAAGAGCTTCCGCAGGAACTCCTGCTCGTCCATGTGGTACTTGAAGGCTTTGCGGCCATCAATGAAGACGACGGGGACGTCGTCGTTGAACTGGCGGCGGAGTTCGGCGTCGGTGTCAACGTCGATCTCGCGCCAAGTGAAGCCGCCCCGGCGGGAGAGCTTGGAGAGGCTCTCTTTCACCACTTCGCAGAGATGACATCCCTTGCGGGAATAAACTACGACGCTGCGAGGCTGTGGCATGCCGGGAGATTCTAGCGCGGAGAATAGCGGGTTTTCCAGCGGGAAAGTGGACAGGAACGGGAATGTGCGTGCTGTTTTCGTGAGGTCACTGACTGACCTTTGGTACACTAGGCCCAAACTCGGGATGTGCGTGATTCCAATCATTGCACACGGCTATGAACTCTGATATTGAGGTCGCTTGGGGCGAAATGTGAACTGGCGCTGGGCGGAAATGAGCTAGCCCAAAGAAGAGAAGAGGAAGGCCGGTGCCCAAGGGACGTCGAAAGTCTGTGCTTTGCATCGGAAACGATCCTGTTCGTTTGAATTTGCGCTGCTCATACTTAAGAAAGAACGGTTGGCGCGCACTCAGCTCCGGTAGCGGATATGAGGGACTGATCCAGTTGGGCGGTGAGGCGATTGACGCCGTGGTTCTCGATTTGAACGATGACGGAACCGAAACAGCGTTGATCGCTGGTGAGGCAAAGCGGATGCGTCCGAGCGTTGCCGTAGTTGTTCTGGCATCCGATAAAGGGAGGCTGGCCGAGGACGCCGTGCGATTGGCCGACGCAATCGTTCTCAAGTCAGAGGAACCTGGCAATATCCTGGAGGTGCTCGAGGCCTTGGGAAAGAAGCCGTAACAGGTTCGTTCCCAAGCGAGCCGCAGCATCGATCCCCCCAACGTTGGAGGGGAGAGAGATGCTCGTATGCGCGACTGTCCGACTTTGAACAAACGTCATCCGAGCGAGGGCAGTATCCTTGCGCGCAAGTTCGGGATGACCGTGATCGTTGTCTATCGTGCACGCGGGAGCTAGCGCTTGCGACGCGCCCTGTTCAATCCGAAAGCCTTCCTAGCCCATCCGGGAACGGGCAAGGAGATCGTCCACTACCACAACAAGCAGGTTATTTTCAGGGAGGGAGATTCTGCCTCGGAAGTGTTTTATCTGCAGAGCGGCCGGGTGAAGCTGGCTGCGACCTCGGCTCAGGGCAAGGAGGCAATCGTCAGGCTGGTTGCTCCGGGTGAGTTTTTCGGGTACTCGATCCTGGGCGGACACAGGAACCGAATGGCGACAGCAACCGCGATGATTGAGTCGATAGTAATCCGAATCAACCAGGCGGCCATGGGGCGCTTGCTTCGCGAGGACCGAGGTTTCTCCAGTGCGTTTGTCGGCCATGTGGTGCAGCACCTGGTCAGCGCGGAAGAAACGCTCGTAGACCACTTGTTCAACTCGTCGGAAAAGCGGCTGGCGCGGGTGTTGTTGCTGCTGGCTCACTTCGACAAAAAAGGGCAGCCCGGGACCCTGGTCATACCGAAAGTGACGCACGAAATCCTGGCGCAGATGGTAGGCACGACCCGGGCCCGGATCACGTATTTCCTGGGGAAGTTCCGCAAGATGGGATTCGTGGATGACGAGGGTGGCTTGCGCGTCCACGAGTCGCTTTTCAATTTGGTACTGCGCGACTGATTTTTTTCTTCCGTTGTGCAATGTAGGACAGACACGATTACTTACCTGTCACAAGCTGATGGCGGCGTTCTGTGTTGGCTTGGTCGTCTTTCGCCTGGAGCCGAGCGGAGAAAGGGCACGAGATGCCCAAGACTTCCGTAAGGCCCGCGAGGGTTCTTCAAGTTGGTACCGATCCTGCAGGCTTGCGCATCCGCGGCCGCATCCTCTATGACCAAGGGTATTGCGTTGTAAGCCACAGCAACGGATTCGAGGCGATCCAGACGGCTGCTGTTGAAACCGTGGATGTCATCTTGATTGACCTGGATCGCAATGGCGCCGAAATGGCGTTGATCGCCGAACAGATCAAGACAGTGCGACCCGGCATACCCACGATTGTGCTAACGGATTCGCCGCGCGGGAACGAGACGCACAAACTGCGTCACCTCGCGGATGTCATCGTGCGCAAGAAGCACGGTGCCGAAGCACTGGTGAAGGGCGTGGATGCGGTACTTAAGCGGAAGCCGGAGCTTCTGGCGGCGAGTTGAAGAAGATTGAGATTCGTAGAATGAAGATTCTCCGCTAAGATCTGAACACCATGGCGTTGCTTTTGTAGTCCACTCGACTGTGCCAGTACGAGTTAGAATCCTTCCATGCAGCACCTTCCATCACAACCGCTTCGGGGGAAAACTGCGCTCGTTACTGGCGCGGCGCGTCGATTGGGACGGGCGTCGGCGCTGGCGTTGGCGCGGGCCGGAGCGGACGTCGCTATCACATTCCGAGATTCGGCACGCGAGGCGCGGGAGACGGTTGTGGATTTGTCCGGGCTCGGCGTGCGGGCGTTTGCACTGCGCTGCGACGTGACCGATGAGGCCAGCGTTCGCTCAATGATGAAAGATGCGGGGCGGGAGTTGGGCAGAATCGACATTTTGGTGAACAACGCAGCGAACTACGAGACGGCGGAGTTCGAGAAGTTGACGGTGCGGCAATGGGATGCGATTTTCGCGTCCAATGCGCGTGGGCCGTTTCTAGTGTCGCGGGAGGCCCTGAAGTGGATGCGGCGGAAGCGCAGCAAAGGCTCGGGCGCGATTGAGGCGAAGATTATCAACATGGGGTCGTTGGGCGGGTTGAGGCCGTGGGCGACGCACGCACATTACTGCTCGTCGAAGGCGGCGTTGCACATGTTGACGAAAGTCATGGCGAAGGCGCTGGCGCCGGAGATCGCGGTGAATGCGGTGGCTCCGGGGATGATCGACTTGGGGGAGAAGTCGGCGGCAGCATTCATGCGGCGCATGGCCAAGCAAACGCCGATGCGGCGGAACGGGCGCGGGGAAGAAATCGCCGAAGCGGTATTGTTCTTCGCGACCGCGCCGCAGTTCATTACGGGGCAGATTCTTGCGGTGGACGGAGGGATTGGGCTGTAGGGAGATCGGATGAAATTCCGCGAAGAATTCGGTTCAGATGCCCAGGGGCTAGGGCCCGTCCAGGAAGGAAAGGTTTTCACTGCAGCGCTTGAAGCGCTGCGCCACCCAAAAATCAATTCTTCCGTCCTCTCGGCCAGAAAGCCGCGCCCCTTCGAGTTTAAGCTGTAAGCCCGGATTCTCCCCGGACCTCGACCCCACGCCCGCAGGAGTGGACTCGCACGTCTATTCCCGATCAAACACAAAGATGCTCTTGGGCCTGTTCTGGCCCACCAGGCGCACGGTGATCGTCAAGGTCTTGAGATCCGTAGAAAGCTCGATCTGCCGGGAGCCCGTAATTTTGCCTTTGAATTTGTCTGTGATTTCCAGACTGCGCTCGTTCACGCGGCGGCCCGAAGATGCGGAGCCTGTATCCCCATTCGGATCGACGTCCGGATAGTCCTTCCCATCGAACTTCATCTTCTTCGTCATTTCTGCACCGGGACTATTCAATGACAGGCCGTCCCCCTGGTAGGGCTCGATCTGGAGCTCGATCCCCGCCTTCACTTTCTCGCTCTCGCTATCCCATGTGCCCGAGAAACCTGAACTCCCCGCCGTCCGCTCGTACACATAGGGCAAGAACAACGATGTCGAACCGTCGGGCGCGTATTCCGTATAGGCGTCGTTGAGCGTTTTGCCGTCCTCGGAAAGCGTCCAATACCCCGTGAGGAGCGTGCGGCCCTTCATCTTGCGGATGACCACCCAGCTGTTCGGTCCCTTCACCGTGACGGAAAGGGTGGTCCCGCGCAGGGCTGGCTGGTCACTCCCATCGGCGACGATTGTGTCGACTGCGCCGGGGGCAAAGGTGAAGATGTATCTGTTTGCTCCCGCGACCTCAACCTTCATTTCGTCGTTGAGTTTGCTTTTGGATGGGTTCACCTTCCATTTGCCTACGAAGGAATCGTTCGCTGCCCATACCGAGGTGGTAACCAGACAAGCAACCAGCAGCAACCGAAAAGTACGACTTAACATTTAGTCCTCCTTAGGTAAGAAGCTTAGCGGACTCCTAACCCTCGGCCGACGTTGGATCGATAACCAGCTTCACCTCCGAAACGCGGTTTGCTGGAAAGCCGCCCTGTTTGGCATGCTCGCGCACCATTTCCTCATTGGGAGCAATGTAGACACAGTAAATCTTGTCCTGGGTGACGTAGCTGTGCAGCCACTGGATCTGGGGGCCCAGGTTGTTCAGCACGCTGCAGGATTTCTGTGAAATCGCGATGACCTGGTCCGGGGTCACATCGCCGACGTTAGGGATGTCGCGTTCGATGACGTACTTAGGCATGTCTTCCTCTTCGTGAATGGAGGCGTGCGTTGTCGCCTCGCTGGTGGTTGCCGGAAAAAGATTCTAGGCGATGACGCGGGAAATAGCCATTGCTTCATGGGGCGCGGTATATTGGGGCGAATGAAGAAATCGAAAGGCAGTTCTTCTTATCCGGCGACCTCTTCCCTGGGGCGCGCCTTTTCCCACGTGGCTTCAGCGGAACCGCGAATTGCCGTGGCCATCATGGCGGCGGGCAAGGGAACCAGGCTCAAATCACAACTTCCTAAAGTGTTACATGAAGTCGGGGGAAAACCGCTGCTGGAGCATGTGGTCCGGGCGGCAGTGCGCGTTGTGCCGGCGAAAGACGTCTACGCGATCATTGGACATGAAGCCGAGCGGGTGCGGGCGGCGTTGCAGCACACGGGCGTCAACTTTGTGTTGCAGGCGGAGCAGCGGGGCACCGGCCACGCGCTCATGGTGGCGCAGGAGGCGCTGGCCGCTTACGACCACGTGATTGTGCTCTCGGGCGATGCTCCGCTGATTACTCCGGAGACGATTGGGCACCTGCGCAACTTCCACCTGGAAGAGCAAGCGGCAATGACGCTGCTCAGTGCCAACCTAGAGAATCCTACCGCGTATGGCCGGGTGCTACGCAAAGGCGCGCGCAGCGCCGAAGTACGGGCGATCGTCGAGGAGAAAGCGGCAAGCGCGGCGCAGAAGAAGATTCGGGAGATCAATTCGGGTTTTTATGTTTTTGCCGTGAAGGAACTCTACGCGAATATCGGGAAGCTCTCGACTGCCAATGCACACGCCGAGTATTACCTGACCGACATGGCCGAAGTGCTGAGCAGGGCACGGGAACGTGTGGTGGCGTGGAAGGCGGCGAATGGTAGCGAAGTCCTCGGGGGTAATACTCGGGCGGACTTGGCTGGCATCGACGAACAGATGCGGCTGGCGAAGTGCCGTCAGTTGATGGCGGACGGGGTGACGGTGTTCTATCCCGCGACGTGCGTGATTGATGCCGACGTGGAGGTTGCGCCCGACACGGTGATCGAGCCGTACGTGCAGTTGCTGGGCAAGACTCGGATCGGAACGGCGTGCAGAGTGCGATCCTATTGCGTCATTCGCAACACCGAAATTGGCGATGGAGTCAGCATCTTACCGGGATGCATTATGGACGAAGCCCGAGTGAGTTCGGCGGCGGTTGTAGGGCCCTATTCGCGATTGCGTCCCGGAAGCGCGATTGGCGAAGGAGCGCACGTAGGGAATTTCGTCGAGACGAAGAAGATGAAACTGGGGAAGGGATCGAAAGCGAATCACCTGAGCTATCTGGGCGATGCGGAAATTGGCGCAGGCGTGAATATCGGCGCGGGGACGATCACGTGCAACTACGACGGAGTCCACAAGCACAAAACCATCATCGAGGATGGTGTCTTCGTGGGCAGCGACAGCACACTGGTGGCGCCGGTTCGGTTGGGTAAGGGAGCATACGTGGGGGCGGCGTCGTGCATCACCGACGATGTTCCCGACGATGCGCTGGCAGTCGGGCGCGCGCGGCAGATCGTGAAGGAAGGGTGGGCAGCGGAAAAACGGGCATCGCGAAAGAAATAGGGCTTACCGGAGACAGTAGAGAAGAGCTAATGGCTCGGTAGAAACTCCCGCGAGGTTCTCTGTGGTGACTTGCGGACTTGCGGGTAGGACTCCTTCGACTTCGTGGGTGCTTCGCTTTGCGAAGCACCCACTACGCTCAGGATGACAGAACGGAAGGTTAGTGCGTGACGGCGGCGAACAGGTCGGAGTGCATCAGAGACTGGAACTGCTGGTCGTTCGCTTTGAAGTGCAACTGTACGTTCGAACTGTCGGAGTCGACGGTGGTGTTCTCGACTGCAACCTTCTCTGCGGGGGTGGCACTCATCTTCTTATAGAGCAGGAAGCCCTTTAACAGTGATGTGACGGTGCCTGCGGTCATAGAGTCCGAGGTCAAGACGGACATATCGAAATTCACGCCGCTGTTGAAGTTCATGGTATAGCGTGAGCCCTGCAAGCGCTTCTTGACGCTCTCGTAGTCGGCGACTTTGGCGGCGTCGCCGAGCGCGGAGCGCATCATGTTCTGCGTGCCCTGCTGGTCGAGGATGCTCCAGACCGGCGCGGAGTCGACGCTGGTCATCATGTCGGCCATGTTGCCGTTGGTATCCATGCCGAGAGTCTGGCCATCCTTGGTATCGAGAGCGGCGCGGATCGCGGTAGAGTCGCCGAATAGCAACGTGCTGTCATCGAGGAAGCTCATCACGAAACCGCCATCCATGGGATAAATCAGCGAGTTGCCATACTTCTTGGGCGTGACCTTCTCCAGCTTCATCTTTTTGAGCACGGCCTTCATGTTGAAGGGACCGCTGGCTATACCGGTTGTCTTGACCCCTTGCTTGCCGCTGCGGAACGACGCAAACGTCAGCGTGTCGACGTCTTTGTCGGGATCAAGGCCGATGTTCTTCAGGGCGGCCTCGAACTGCTTGATGTTGTCGGGCAGCAATTGCTGCTTGAGGGCCATCGCCGTAGGCGAGTCCTTGATCGCGCGGTAGTCCACCGAGATTAACTGCAGCAGATCGGCGGGGATGCAGGAGCGAGCAGACGAGTTCAGCGGCATGGCATAGGCCACGCTCGCCAGCAGCAGGGAAGCCAGGCAAATCTTGATGAGTCTCATAACGCCTCGAAATTCATGGAACGATTAGGGGTTGCGTGCTCCTCATTTGGATGCACGATCCCGCCCCTTCGTTAATAGATCGCTTTATTCTATTTTACTTGCAGTCTCTGGGAACGGAACAAAAGTACATGCCCATTGACTGGTTGGAGACGGCGGAGGATGCTCCTTGGCTTCTTCGACCGCTGTTCTCCTTCATCATACTGCTAGTTGTCGTCCCACTAGTCGTCGTCCGGATCGGTTTTCGGCCGCTTGTCATTGAGAAAGTGGGCCGCATCCAGCGGCGCGTTGATGGTCTTGAAGGCGATAGGCGGCTGGTTGAAGTTGAAGCAGTCGGAGAGATCGTCGGCGTGGGCATCGGCATAGCCGAGGCTTGGCAGGCTGAAGGTCTCCTCGATCAGGTTCAGGATGCTTCCGAAGTCGTGGTTGACGTGAGAAATATATCCGGCCTTGGCATAAGGCGAGACCACGATCAAAGGTACGCGAAAACCGTAGACGTAGCCCGATCCCCAACTGGTGTCGTCGTTGACGATTTTTGGTGGCGGCACGTGATCGTACCAGCCTCCCCAATCGTCCCAGGTGATGATGATGGCAGTATTCGACCAGTAGGAACTGTTGCCGATGGCGTTTACGATGGAGGCGACCCAGGATGGTCCGGAGCCATCAGTGCTCTGGGCGTGATCGGACGTTGCACCATCGGGGATGACCCAACTCACCGCTGGCAGATTGTTGTTCGCGATGTCGATCAGCACCCCGGTTTGCGGGATGATCACATTGCTCCACGCGCTGCCTGTGCAGGCCAGTTGGCCGTTCTGGGTTTGCGGCTGGCAGATGTGCTGGATCGCGTCAGGGCCGGTCCAGATCGAGCCTGCCGACGGTGCATAGTAGCGCCACGAGATGCTCTTGGCATCGAGCAGATCAGTCAGCGTCGCGTGCTCGAAACAAGGGTATTGGGTCGATGATTCATTGCCCGACGGGTCGATTAACCTCACGGTCGTCCCGGTGAGGGCAATGCAACCGGCAGTGCTGCCCCCGCTCATGTTCTCCGCGGCGAATAGGTTGCTGGTTGCGGTCGGCGCCGATGTGCCGGAAATGATGAATTGATGGGCGGGAAAGCTAGGTCCTTGGTTGGTCTGAAACATGCGGTCGGCAAAACTATATTGCTCGGCCAAAGCGAAGTAGGGTTGCACGTCGCTTGGATTGACGTACATGAATTGCGGGTTCGGATGCGCGTTTGGAGGGCAATTGGCGGCTGGAGCGCACGAGATTAAGTCGGCCCCATCCATTTTGCCGCTGTCGTACATTGACACGAAAGCAGGATGGGCGTGGCTGAGGTCGTAGTTCTGAGGGTTGGAACCAGCGGTGCCTAGGTCGATAGGAGTCAGCGTCACCGTCTGGCCCAGAGAGTTGACTCCACTGCTGGCGATGTCGGCCCCGGCGTTGATCAGAGCCTGATCGTGGAACAGGTTGTCGGGAGTGCGGTTCTCCTGAAAGATGATGACAATATGCTCGATCTTGCCTGGTGGTGGCGGAGGGACGGTGATTGTTTTGGAATTACTGCCGCACCCGTTGAGACTGAGCAGGAGTGCGCCAGTAGAAAGCAGCAGAATTGAAAGACACAGGGATGTTGTTCGGTTCATGGTGGATGACCTTGACGTAGCGGCGCTGGACTCAGTCGATTACAGGTTAACCGTTATGGGTTTGCCCATGGTGAATTAACCCAGGTGCGGGAATTTCCACTCGCGGGTTTGAAATGATTGTGGCGGCTTGGCCCGGCAATTCTTTTGCCACCGGCAGAGACGTTGCGAGCAACGTCTCTACGAAAGGGCTGCGGTTCGGCGGCGGACTTCGGCAGCGAACGTCTCATCTTTGAGAGAGGCCAGATTGATCTCTACATTGGCCAGGGCGCCTGTGATGGCTGCGCGGGCGAGGGCCTGGGCGGTGGTCAGGTCCGACTTCATGTTGGGGTTGGTGATGGAATCGAGGGACTGCGCGATCTGGGCGACTTCATTGGCCCTTTCAGCGACAGCCAGGGGAACGGCGGTCGCTTCTTTGAGGGCGGCGTCGATCAGCACCTCGCCGGACTCTTCGTCTGCCGCGGTCTTGGCTTGCTTGTAGGCCTTCATCACCGAGATGTAGGACTCGGCGTCGGCGTCGACTGCGGCCTTCAGCTCTTCGCGCAAAGGAGTGAGACGTGCAATAGCGGCGCTGAGCTGCGACTCGTATTGTAGATACGCTTTCTTGCCGCGGGACATCGAAGCGACCATCACGGCTAATCCGGCGGCCATCGCTGCCGCAGCGGCGGACGCGCTGCCACCTCCGGGAGTGGCCGTGGGTGCGGCGAGTTGCTCGACGAAGGGCTCGACTCCGGCGCGCAGACCTCCGACCGCTGTCTTGCCGCCCATGACCGCGGCCAGGCGGTTCTCGAGAATCAGCGAAGAGTCGAAGTTCTCGACTTGCAGGAACCACTCGGCCGCTTGCTCCAAGGCCTTCTTCGGAATCAGTCCAACGATCTCGCTTGAGAGTGGCGTGACGCCATAGCGGGCCGCCTCGCGCTTCACCATCTCAAAGACGCGGTGAACGGGGGTCTGCTCGAAGTCGGTGAGGTTCATGGAGACTTGGGCCAGGCCGCGGACCAGAAATCCAGCGCCTTTTACGAAGCGCATGCCGCCGTTCGAGAAGCGCACAGCTTTGGCGATCTTCTTCGCGATGTCCACGTCTGGCGTGTTGAGAAAGACGTTGTAGGCGATGAGGAATTTACGTGCGCCCACGACCGTTGCTCCCGCAGTGGGATGCACGCGCGGCTCGCCGAAGTCGGGGCGGCGCGCAGGATTGGTCGCGATCTCGGCACGGATGCCTTCAAACTGGCCGCGGCGGATATTCTCGAGACCCTGGCGTTCTGGTGTTCTGGCCGCGGCCTCGTACAGATAAACGGGAATCTGGTAGCGCTTCCAAATCTGCTCGCCGACGTGGTTCGCCATGGCGACGCAGTCTTCGATGGTGACGCCGTCGATTGGGATGAACGGTACGACGTCAGCGGCTCCCATGCGGGGATGCGCTCCGCTGTGGACGTTCAGGTCAATTAGTTCGGCGGCCTTGCCCACGCCGCGGATGGCGGCTTCCTGAATGGCTTCGCGCTCGCCGACCAGCGTGATGACCGAGCGATTGTGGTCAAAGTCGCTCTCGCGGTCGAGCAGGTAGACGCCGGGCATCTTCATAGCGTCAATGATGGCGTCAACTTTGGCCTTGTCGCGGCCTTCAGAGAAATTCGGGACACATTCGACGAGCGTGGACATACAAGGAGAAGAATAGCTGGCGGAAACGGCAAACAGCAAGTTTACGTGGCACGTGATCAGAGTCACTGACAGGCGTTTTGTTGGACGGTACAGTCGCCGAAAGTTGTCAACGAGTTCGTGCGGGTAGGACGGAGAAAGGAACTTCCTAACAGCTTCTTCCGTCACTGAATTGCGCCTGCGCGGGCGCACGCCTTTACTATCGCCAACTCCGCACGTGCTGTGCTTGCGGAAGTCTCGGCTGCACGACACGTCAACTCCATAAGAGCCCTTCCGAGGGCAGGGTGTCATTTTCCCTTGACAGGCAAACTGCCAGATTTGCCAGGAGGATCCATGTCTATGCGAGCGGTTCAATGCCTCGTATCGTGCGCTCTTCTAGCATCCGCGGCCGCATTCGCTTCTATCCCAGTTAGCGGCGGTGGGACGCTCTCGTTTTTGATTGTGAATCAATATGGTAACTGTGTTGCGGGTAAGGTCTTCTATAACGTGATCATCGCGAGGACCTACGAGAACTTTTCGTATACTGACCCTTCCGGAAATGTAACAAGCCTTCCCGGATCAGCAACTGCGACCGATCAGGGCCAATGTTTGAAAGACTATCCTGGGACGGCGACCCTGACATCCCAAACCGTTTCGATCAACTTCGTTGGAGACATGAGCGGGACCTCTACGGCCAGCCTTGTCGGTGTGGCAGGTCACGTGAACCCGAAGTTTATTGTTGTGGGCGTGACATACGCCCCGCCGGGACACTCTAGCTTCGTCTCCTATCAGAACAGCACTTCCCTCGGCACTACGACCTCTACCAGCAACTCGTTCAAGCAGGGATACGGCGAGAGCATTTCTGTCACTGCGGGACAGGCCGACGAATGCAACGGTGACAGTGCTGGCGGCATCATTGGCTTCTCAGGCGGGGTTTGTGTCACGGGTACACAAAGCACGACTTACACAATGCAGTCCATGAATTCCAAATCGATCAGCATCGTCAACAAGACAAGCATCCAGAACAAAACTACGGGCACACCAAACGATTTCGTACCCGTGGACCATGATTACGACCTGATCTGGCTCTGGCTGAATCCGATTACAACCTTCGTTTACTATCCCAGCCTTCCCACAAGTCTTCAGTGGACCGGGTATGGATACGATATGGCGGACCAGCCCGCCATGGACATCTGGCCCGTTCTCCTCGGATATCTGAACGGCCACTTCAATTGCTACGCGATCGACGCCAGCTGCGATCCAGAGGACGCGTATGTTCTTGCGCGCTCTTGGGTCAATCAGCACAACCCTCAAATTTGGCCTGCTGGCGAGGGACCAGGACTTACGATGGCTGATCTGGCGAACATAGCCAAAGCCGATCCGTGGGGCGCGAACCCGTCCTACTCCGTAGCGCTGGCTTCGGGAGTCAGTCCAGCGACGACCACCGACGGCCGGTTTACGATCGCGCCAGTGAACGGCAGCAACAGCCAGAGCTTTGACTACAAGCAAGCCGGGCCAGGAAATGGATCGGGACTGACGCAGACCTACACTAACGAGAACACCACCACCACGACCGTGAGCAATGGAAACACCTACACGTTCCAAGAAGCATTTGGCCTGGAGGAGAAAGTTGGGGGATCGTTCTTCTGGCAGACGGTGCAGTACGATTTCAAACAGACAAGCACCTTTGAATGGGATCACTCGTTTCTGCTCACCACCAACAACATTAGCGACAGCACTGACACGCTCTCAATCACTGGTCCGTCATGTCCAGTTCCGACGCCGGGTCCCTGCAACCCGCCGTACGTTCCACAGCTACCCGGCTCGCCTCCGGAATTCGACATTTATCAGGACAACTTGTTTGGGTCATTCATGTTCTGGGGCGTGAACTAGGTACGTATCGGCACTACTTGGCCGCCAGCCGAAAAGACTGGCGGCTTCTTTGTGGGCGCAATTACCGCGCCCTAAAGAATCGCCCCAGCCCGAGCCGCACCTGCACCGTGTTTACACCCGGGTTCGGCGTCGCTAGTCCTGCGTTCGAGATGTGCATGTAGCGGAGTTCGAGACTTACGTTGTGTTTTGCACCGAGGATGTGCACGCCGAAGGCGGCCTGGTCGGTGAAGTTCACTGTGTTCGTGCCCGTCGGGACGTTATGGTCCGTGAACAGCGTGCCGCCGCAGAGTTCAAGATAGGGCGACAGGCGGCCGTGGCGCTCGAAATTCCACTTGAGGCCGATTGGGTCAAAGCCCACGCCATAGGCCGTGTTAGCGGGCTGGAAGACGAAGAAAACGGGGACGGCGTCGACCGCATATTCGAAGCGTCCGCGGAGAAAGCCGGGGAGATGCGGGCCGGTGAGGATCCATCCGTAGCGCAGGCCGGCGTTGAAGGCGCCGGTGTTGCCGCGTCCGCCGCTGACGGAGTGGCCGCCGCCCGCCCAGATCTCGACTTCATGGCCGCCGCGCTCGGGGCCGGTCTGAGCCAATCCGAGCGTCGACGCGAAAAGCACGACGCAAGCAATAAGCAGCGAGGACCAAACTGTCGAGCTTCGCTCGACCGGACAGCCGAAGGCGGCTGTCCCCACATTACCGCTAAGCAGGGAAGAGCGCATGGTTTGATCGACCTCGAAGACGGTAGAGCCTCGAAGCGGAAGACTCAAGATACAGGACGGCACCGTGGGATGCCAAACCACAATCTGTTGGAAGTAGCGTCGATTGTCGGTGACGACCGGCGGAATCGTCGAGCTTTGCTCGACCGGACAGCCGAGGGCGGCTGTCCCCACAAAGCTTCGGAAGATATCGCTGGAGAAGAATCAGCTTGGACGATTTACGAATGGCGGTCGTCGCTGGGGCGGTGGGCGACGAGTTGCACCAGGTCGCGGGCTACGCGAGCGGTGTTGTGGCGGGCCACGCCAGCGTCTTCTAGATAGTCACCGAGGACGGGAACCACGCCGAGGGCCTCGATCGCGTCGAGATCGTTGACGATCTGGCAGGCGCCCTCGCTGGCGTACTTGGCTTTCATTTCGTTCGACACGGGAGTGCGGTTGATCAGGGCGAAGTCGAAAATCTGTTTCTGCGCGTGGCGATTCAGCGCGCGGATGTGGTCGGCTGCGGTCAGGCCGAGGCTCTCGTTGGCCTGCGTCATCAAGTTGCAGATGTAGACCTTGGTGGCGGGGGATTCGACGATCGCCTGCGCAATACCGCGCACCAGCAGATTGGGGATCAGGCTGGTGAACAGCGAGCCGGGGCCGATCGTGATCATGTCGGCGTGGGCAATGGCTTCCAGAGTCTGAGGCATGGGGCCGACATCGGGTGGAACGAGAAAGAGTTCCCGGATGCGTCCCTTGCTGGCGGTGATTTTGGTTTCGCCGCGCACGCGCGTGCCGTCCTCCATTAGTGCTTCAAGCTCAATGTTCGAGGTGGTAGCGGGATAGATGTGGCCGCGGGTGAGCAGAATCTCGGACGACAGGCGAACGGCTTCGGAGAAATCGGAAGTGAGAGAAGTGAGCGCCGCGAGAAACAGATTGCCGAAGCTGTGGCCCTCGAGTCCGGAACCTTTGTTGAAGCGGTGACGGAAGAGTTTGGAGAGCAGGGCCTCGTCTTCGCTGAGGGCAACAATGCAGTTGCGAATGTCGCCGGGCGGGAGCATGTTGAGTTCCTTGCGCAGACGCCCACTGGAGCCGCCGTCGTCGCTGACGGTGACCACGGCGCAAAGATCTCGGATAAGCGGCGAATCCGGCTGTGCGAAGGGAATTTCGGCCGGCGACAGCACGAAGCGCTTAAGTCCCTTGAGTAGCGTGGAAAGTCCTGTGCCGCCACCGATGGCAACGACGCGAAGACCGCGCTCGCGCGCGGTCTTCTCCAGTGACAACAACTCAGAAATCTTCGTTTCCATCGAGGTTATCGTTATTCCGCCAAAGTATCCTGTCAGGCGGCTACACAGGTTCGTCGTCGTGAAGGTCGGCGTCCGAGGAACCGAGGTCGCCGCCCGGATCCGGGTACAGCAGTTCCGTGAAACGCGGATCCTCCGCCAGATTCTGAAAGTCTGAATCGTTGCGCGCCTGGAACCGCAGCTGCGGTTTCAAGCGAAGCGCTTCGTCCAAGCGCCGGAGGGAGTCCTCGACGTGGCCGGTCAGACAATCGAGAGCCGCCAAGCCGTACACGACGTAGTCCGTTTTGGGATTCTGCTTGAGCAGTTTGTCCAGATGTTCGCGGGCCGTGACGTAGTCGCCCACGTTCATCAGCGAAACGGCGTAGTCGAAGTGCTCCTCGGGCGTCTTGAACTGCGAGGCCGTGGAGCGTTCCAGGTGCTGATTGCACGTGTTGAGATGAACGCTGGCGCGGTCCGTGAGTTCTTTGCTGGGCCCGCCGACCACTTTTTGGAAATGCGGCTTCGCCTTGTCGAATTTGTGTTCCTGCATGGCGCGCAGTCCAGCCTCGTAGCTCTGCAACGCCTGCGTGTAGCGTGGGTCTTCCGCCATGGTCTTCTTCGCGGTAGGTTTCTGAGCCATGTGCAAAACTCTTCCTGTGCTCTTGGTAATGGGGAACTCCTTGCGATTCATGCTTTCTTGCTGAGCAGTAAAGTATCACTCAAAGGGTGGGTGAAGGTCCAGTTGGCAGTACCCGAGTACCAAGTACCGGGCGAACAAAGCAGCTTGCGAGCGCCTTTCGGCACTCGGTACTCGCAACTCGGCATTAGTTCATTGTCGCGGCCGACTGCAGGTCGATCTGCTTCCACTCTCCCTTGATGATTCCGGCGCGGATTTGCGTCGCGGTCTTGCCTTTCTGGTGCTGCTGGTAGGAGTAGTAAAGCTCCTTCAGGCAGGTGGCGCACTGAGCTCCGTGAGTGTTTTCGAAGCAGCTGTGCAGGCTGTTGTGGCCCATCCGGTCGCAATAGCAGTAGCAGGGCTGCTGGTGGAGCACGGTCGGAATCTTCGCCGCGAGTTCGTACGCGTGGGTCTGGTAAGCGTTCTGTGCGTCAGCTCCCCAAAGGTCGGCCTTGGTGAGGATGGGCGGCAGCCTGGTCCCTTTCGGCGGCGGTCCGGCATTATAGGCGGGCACGCCACCTCCTTCTTCCTGCGGCGCGGCCCATTGGGCCGACATGCTGAGAGTCACAAGGAAGACGAAAGCCAGGCTCAGGCTGCGGTACACGGTCTGGTTCTGGAGTAGACGACGCGTCATAGGGTTCCCTCGGGTTCGGTCATTGTAACCCGGCGCAGAAGGGTGCTGGAAGGACGAGAGTGGGACCATTTCCTAGCGAGCCGCTGGCCAGGATACAACCCGCTGTTGCCACGACAGGTTCTGTATACAATAGGAATCGCGATGCCAGAGCCTAGCTCAGACAATAATCTCGTCCGCGCCACTGGTGCGCCGGCGACAGGCGTTCCTCCTGAGCCGGCATCCACGGGTTCCGCGCGCAGCAAGACCGGATTCGGGGTGTGGATCCGCGATCTGATCATCTCCCTGGCGATCTCTGCCTTCATCATTATCTTTCTTTACCAGCCGGTGAAGGTCGAGGGCACGAGCATGATGCCCTCACTCGAAGACCAGGAACGGATCTTTGTGAACAAGTTTGTGTATCGGCTGGAGCCCATTGAGCGCGGCGATATTGTTGTTTTCCGCTATCCGCGCGATCCTTCGAAGAGCTACATCAAGCGTGTAATCGGGATGGCGGGCGACCGCATCCGCATCGACGGCGGGCAGGTGTACGTGAACGATGGTGCTCTGGATGAGGATTACGTTCCCCCAGCTTACACCGACGCCAGGTCGTACAAGGAAATGGTGGTACCACCGCAGTGCTACTTCGTGCTTGGCGACCATCGCTCGATGTCGAACGACAGCCGCGATTTCGGTGCGGTGAACCAAAGCTTTATCTATGGCAAGGCCGTGTTCGGGTACTGGCCGATGGATAAGCTGGGGCGGGTGCGGTAGTTCGCTCGGGATTTCTCTGCACAACCTGTCGGATAGGTCCAAGTTCGTTCCTACCTTTTCCGTTCTCATCCGTCTGAATCCCGGGGGGCAACATGACAAGAAGGTTGACGGTTTTCCTGGGAATCCTCGCGACTGCTGGAGTGTCTTTGCTGGGCAGAGCGCAAACTGGCCTCGCGCCTTCTGCAGCGAACGGGCCGGACGGCTGGGTGACGGTTGCGCCGGAATCGGAGGGCGTCGCGGCCAAACCGTTGCGCGACATGGAAACCGCGATCCGCGGCGGCGAGTTTAAGAAGATCGGCAGCGTGGTCGTTGCCCGGCACGGGAAGCTCGTGTATGAGGGCTACTTCGACGGAGACACGACGACCCTGCGCGATACCCGCTCGGCAACCAAGAGCATCACCGACGTGCTGGTGGGAATTGCGATTCGGGAGAAGAAACTGAGCGGAACCGATGCCCGTGTGCTGGCGTTGCTGCCCGAACGTGCACGGAAGATGCAGAACCCCGATCCCCGCAAAGACAAGATCAGCGTTGAGGATTTCCTCACCATGTCGTCGCCGCTGGAATGTGACGACTGGAACGATGCCTCGCGGGGCAACGAAGAGCGCATGTACCCGATCGAAGACTGGGCGCAGTTCATTCTCGACTTACCGATTCGTGGGCGCATGCACGTGGGCGAGGAGAGGGAAGCGCCGAAGTACGGCAGGAATTTCAGCTACTGTACCGGAGGAGTGTTTGTCTTGAGCGAGGTGCTGCAGAAGGCGACCGGAGTGCGCACCGATCACTACGCGCAGGAGAAACTCTTCGGGCCGCTCGGAATCACTGACGCGCAGTGGGTCTATTCGCCGCTGAATGTTCCGCAGACTGGAGGCGGGCTGCGGCTGACCAGCCGCGATCTGCTGAAAGTCGCCGAACTCTATCGCAACGGTGGATTGTGGCAGGGGAAGCGCGTTGTCGGCGAAGTCTGGGTTAAGACCTCAGTCCAGCCGCATGCTCAGATCGACGACGAGACCGAATACGGCTATTTGTGGTGGCTGAAGACGTTCAAGTCCGGCGGCAAGGGCTATCCGGCGTTCTTCATGAGCGGCAATGGTGGCAACAAAGTCGCAGTTTTTCCGGGGCTGGACCTGACGGTCGTGATTACCAGCACCAACTACGGCACACGGGGCATGCACGAGCAAACAGAAAAGCTGCTGACCGACTACATTTTGGCGGCGGTTGAGCCGTGAACGCCCCGGCGGGAGCGCGAATACCTCGCGGCAAAAGATTTCTTTGTCGAATCCGCGTTCTGCGCTTGGCCGCTACGTCATTCCCTGTTAAAATTCTGAAAATCCACTCCCCGGAGCGAGAATGCAGGCTATCCTTGCGCTGGAAGACGGGCGAGTCTTCCGAGGCAAAGGCTACGGCGCCAAAGGCGAATGTTACGGGGAAGTAGTTTTTAATACTTCCATCACCGGCTATCAGGAAATTTTCACCGATCCTTCTTACTCAGGGCAGATCGTCGTCCTGACCAACCCCGAAATCGGAAATTACGGTACCAACCAGGAAGACAACGAAGCCACGCGTCCGTGGATCGAGGGCCTGATCGTGCGCGAGTTCTCGCGCGTCAGCTCGAACTGGCGTTCGCAGCAGGTGGCCGAAGAATACCTGGAGCAATTCAAGGTGCCTGTGCTGTCGGACATCGACACGCGGGCGCTGGTGCGTCATCTGCGTACGCATGGCGTGATGCGCGGTGTGGTCTCGACCATCGAGAGCGATGCGGACAAGCTGATCGCCAAGGCGCGTTCGATTCCGAAGATGGATGGGATGGACTTGGCGAAAGTCGTCTGCACCAAGCGGCCTTACGTGTGGGAAGTCGGCGAGCGCTCGCACGAGCCGGTGGCTGTGGTCGGAGTGAAAGACGAGCCGCCGCGGTTCCACGTCGTCGCCTACGACTTCGGCATCAAGCTAAACATTCTGCGCAAGCTGCGCGGTGAGGGCTGCAAGGTGACGGTGGTCCCGGCGCAAACTCCGGCGGAGGATGTGCTGGCGCTGAAGCCGGACGGCGTGTTCTTGTCGAACGGGCCAGGAGATCCTGAGCCGTGCACCTATGCAGTGGATTCGATCCGCAGGCTCATGGGACGGCAGCCGATTTTTGGCATCTGCCTTGGGCATCAACTGACGGGCATCGCGCTTGGCGGGAAGACTTTCAAGTTGAAGTTCGGCCATCATGGCGGGAATCATCCGGTGAAGCAGTTGAGAACTGGGAAGATTGAGATCACCGCGCACAATCATAACTTTGCCGTCGATCCGGACTCGCTGCCCGAGAGCGAAGTTGAACTGACCCACATCGACCTGAACGACCAGACGCTGGAAGGCTTGCGGCATCGGAATCTGCCGCTGTTCAGCGTGCAGTATCACCCGGAAGCCGCGCCCGGGCCGCATGACTCACATTATCTGTTCAAGGAATTCACGAAGATGATGGAGGAGTGGAAAGGGTAGCGACTTGAGGCAAAGCCGACAAATTCTTCTGGCTCTAGTGATGCTCAGCGTGTTTTGTCAGGCCTGTAGCCTCGTTAGCGGTCATTTCCATCAAGTGACTGTCATACGCGGCCGGGTCGTTGGCAGCAATTGGTTACCTTTTCGATGGCTCCGTCAATCGTTCAGCGTCAGCGATGCGACGTTGACGTTGTATGAGTACCGCTCGCTGGCGAAGGTTGAGGATCGGAAGAAAGTTGCAGTGATCAAGACAGATTCTCATGGCCGTTTTGACTTTGGGGCAATACCCAACGGCCACTATTCTCTCGCGATTGACGTCAAGGATTCTGATCGAATGGGTGGTTGGTTCGATGTCGAGGTGAACGACACGGTGACACCCACAAAAGACATCGTTGTCGATGTGTCACCGATACATCCCGATTGCACGGGTGGCCACGAATTTATTGAGAACAAGAAATCGTAAATGCCCAAACGCACTGACATTCAAAAGATTCTGATCCTCGGCTCCGGGCCCATCATCATTGGGCAGTCGGCGGAGTTTGACTATTCTGGCACGCAGGCCTGCAAGGCGCTCAAGTCTGAGGGCTACGAGGTGGTGCTGGCGAACTCCAACCCGGCCACCATCATGACCGACCCGGAGTCGGCCGACCGCACTTATATCGAGCCGCTCACGCTGGAATATCTGGAGGAGATCATCCGCATCGAGCGGGAAATGTCGCCGGGTGCTGGTTTTGCCGTGTTGCCTACCGTCGGCGGACAGACTGCGCTCAATTTGGCGATCGAACTTTCCGACGGCGGCGTGCTGGAAAAATACAACGCGATCCTCATCGGCGCGAATGTCGAAGCCATCAAGAAGGCCGAAGATCGCCTGTTCTTCAAAGACGCGATGCAGAAGATTGGGCTCGACGTGCCCAAGTCGGCGCTGGTCAACAACACGAAAGATGGGCTTGAGTTCGCGGGCAAGATCGGATTCCCGGTCATCATCCGTCCGTCGTTTACGCTGGGAGGTTCGGGCGGCGGCATTGCGTTCAACCGCGAGGAAATGGTCGAGGTGTTGTCGCGCGGCCTCGACTTCTCTCCGGTGCACGAGGCGTTGATTGAAGAGTCGGTGCTGGGCTGGAAAGAATTCGAACTGGAGGTGATGCGCGACACCAAAGACAACGTCATCATCATCTGCTCGATTGAGAATTTCGATCCCATGGGAGTGCACACCGGCGACTCGATCACAGTTGCTCCGGCACAGACGCTCACCGACCGTGAGTACCAGGCGATGCGCGACGCTTCGATCGCAGTGATCCGGGAGATCGGCGTGGACACGGGCGGATCGAACATTCAGTTCGGAGTGAATCCGGAAACCGGGCGCATGGTGGTGATCGAGATGAACCCGCGGGTCTCGCGCTCGTCGGCATTAGCCTCGAAAGCCACAGGTTTCCCGATTGCCAAGATCGCCGCGAAACTTGCCGTGGGCTATACGCTCGACGAAATCCCGAACGACATCACGCGCAAGACTCCGGCGTGTTTCGAGCCGACGCTCGATTATGTGGTGGTCAAAATTCCTAAGTGGCAATTCGAAAAATTTCCCGGCGCCGACGATACGCTGGGCCCGCAGATGAAATCAGTGGGCGAAGTAATGGCCATCGGACGCACCTTCAAGGAAGCGCTGATGAAGGGCATCCGCTCGCTTGATACGGGCAAGCGCGTGGGCGGCGCCAAGATCGAACCGAAGATTCTGACTCAGCGCCTGGTGACGCCGCATCCCGAGCGACTGGCCTACGTCCAGTATGCGCTGCGCCAGGGACACACGGTGAAGCAAGTCGCGAAGATGACCTCGATGGATCCGTGGTTCCTGTACCAACTCAAGGAAATCAACGACCAGCAACTCGAACTTGAGAAGCACCCGATGGAGTCGATCCCGACCGAAGTGTTGCGTGAATCGAAGCGCATGGGATTCTCTGACGGGCGGCTCGCCCAGGTTTGGCGGCTAGAAGGCCAGGAGAAGGTTCGCCACCTGCGCAAGAAGCATGGCGTGCTGCCTGTGTATAAACGCGTCGACACTTGCGCGGCCGAGTTCGAGAGCTACACGCCGTATCTCTACTCGACGTACGAAGACGAAGACGAGGCGGAGCCGACCGACAAGAAGAAAGTCATCATTCTCGGCAGTGGCCCCAATCGCATCGGGCAGGGAATTGAATTCGACTACTGCTGCTGCCACGCGTCGTTCGCGCTGCACGAAGACGGGTACGAGACCATCATGATCAATTGCAATCCTGAGACGGTCTCGACCGACTACGACACCAGCGACCGGCTCTACTTCGAGCCGCTGACGTTTGAAGACGTGTGGGCGATTTACGAGCACGAGACGTCAAGAGGCGCGCCGGTCGGGGTGATCGTGCAGTTTGGCGGGCAGACTCCGCTGAACCTGGCTCTGCCGCTGAAGGCTGCTGGAGTGAAGATCATCGGAACTTCGCCGGAGTCGATTGACCTGGCGGAAGACCGCAAGCACTTCAACAAACTGCTCGAAGAGTTGCAGATTCCGCAGGCGCCCGGCGTTATGGCGACTTCAATCGATGAAGCGGTCGAGGGCGCGAAGAGGATCGGATATCCGGTGCTGGTGCGGCCTTCGTATGTGCTCGGTGGCCGTGCCATGGTGATCGCGTACGACGAGGAGTCGATCATTCGCTACATGAAGGAAGCGGTCGAGTATTCGCATGATCGCCCGGTGCTGATCGATCACTTCCTCGAAGATGCGATTGAGGTTGACGTGGATGCGTTGTCCGACGGGGAAGATGTCGTGATTGGCGGCATCATGCAGCACATCGAGGAGGCGGGGATTCACTCCGGCGATTCGTCGTGCGTGCTGCCCGCGGTCGATATTCCGCAACCGCTCATGGAACGTATGCGCGATTACACCTTCAAGCTGGCGCGCGCGCTGAAGGTGATCGGGCTGATGAATATTCAGTTTGCCATTCCCCGGGGCAACGGCGGGAGCGGCAATGGCGCCGAGGGTGGGAAAGTTTACGTGCTGGAAGTGAACCCGCGGGCCTCGCGCACCGTGCCGTATGTTTCGAAGGCGACGGGCGTTCCGCTGGCGAAGATTGCCGCGCGGCTCATGACCGGGCGCAAGCTGCGCGAGTTCCTGCCGGAAAACATTGAGCGCCGCGCCGATCTTGACACGGGAAGCTACTACTACGTGAAGTCTCCCGTATTCCCGTGGAACAAGTTCCCCGGCGTCGACACCGTGCTCGGGCCGGAGATGAAGTCGACTGGCGAAGTCATGGGCGTGGCCGACAACTTCGGCGAGGCATTCGCCAAGGCGCAGTTGGCCGCAGGGCAGAAGTTGCCGACCAAAGGTGCCATCTTCCTCAGTGTGACGGACACGGACAAGCGCCACGTCGCGCCAGTCGCGCGCAAGTTTGTCGACATGGGATTCAAGCTGGTCGCCACCGCCGGCACGGCAGACGTGATCGAAGCTGCTGGAATGAATGTCGAGCGCGTGTACAAAGTGAAGGAAGGCCGGCCCAACGTGGTCGACTTCATCAAAGGCCAGCGCATTCAGCTGATCATCAACACGCCCACGGGCCTGGAACCGTGGTTCGACGAGAAGGCGATTCGCCGGGCGGCGGTGACGGCGCGGATTCCCACGATTACGACTTTGGCAGCGGCGCGCGCCGCCGCTGAAGGCATCGCGGCGCTCCAGCGCGGGGAAGTGAATGTTAAGGCGTTGCAACATCTGCACGCGGAGCGGCACGGTGCTCGTTCTACGTTGTCATCCTGAGCGGAGTAGCGGGGCGCGAAGCGGCCAGCTGCGGACTCGAAGGATCCCTGCACTGCGGGAACTTTTTCGCGGGCGTGAAGGCTTCACGCTCTGAGCGTTGATTCAGATTCCACTCTGACCTTGATGATACCGCTTGCAGGGAATCAGGAGAACGCTTGAACCCGGCTTTGGCACTGCCGGCACTCGCGGGGTCCTTCGACTCCGCGATGGCTTCGCTCTGCGAAGCCGTCGCTACGCTCAGGATGACAGAGCTGTTTTACAATCGACCCTAGAAGTTCTCGCGTTGTAAATCGATCCCAGCCGCAAAAGAGGTCGCCATGCTCCTACACGGTATCTTTCCTCCCATCACGACGCCGTTCTATCCCGACGGCAACGTCTATTTCAAAAAGCTCGAATCGAACGTCGAGCGCTACTCGCGCACGCCGGTTGCCGGCCTCGTCGTGCTGGGCTCGACCGGCGAGGCCATCCTGCTGTCCGATCAGGAGCGGCGCGACGTGTTCAAGGCCGCACGCGAGGCTGCTGCGCCCAATAAAGTGCTGATCGCGGGCACGGGCATCGAATCGGCGATCGAGACGCTGCGGCTTACCGAATACGCCGCCGAACTGGGCTACGACGTGGCCATGGTGCGCACGCCGCATTACTACAAGAAGCAGATGCACACCGCGAACATCCTGGCCTTTTATCGTACCGTGGCTGATCGCTCGCCCCTGCCGGTCATCATTTACAACTTCCCGCAGGCCACGGGATACGACATTCCGGCTGAAGTGGTGATTGAACTGGCTGGGCATCCGAATTTGATCGGCATCAAGGAATCGAGCGGCGACGTGGAAAAAGTGCGCAAGATGGTCGAGGGAACACGCCATATCAAGCGCAGTGCTACTGTGACCGAAACGTTTGAGGCGGTTACGCCGCGCATGCTCGCTGCCGCGGCGTCCGGATCATCCGGGTTGAACGACGAGAGCGCGTTGGTGCCCGTGGGAGCGTTGTCGGGGGCCGCGGAAACTTCCCCACGTCTCGCAAAAGCGCGAGACATGGGGCACCCGGCGGAGCCCTCCTCATCGGCCGTCACAGTCGTGGGCAAGATGAAGACGCGCCAAAAAGAAGTGGGATTCCAGGTGCTGGTGGGGGCGGCGCAGAAGTTGCGTCCGTCGCTCGATGCGGGGGCGGTTGGTGCGATTCTGGCCTTTGCCTGTCCGGCTCCAACCGCATGTTACGAGATCTACGCCGCCTGGAAGGAAGGCGACGCAGAACTGGCGCAGCTGAAGCAGGAACGAATTGTCAAAGCAGCCCAGGGAGTGGTCGGCGATCTCGGCGTACCGGGCGTGAAACACGGGATGGACTTCAACGGCTACTACGGCGGCCCGTCGCGCTTGCCGTTTCTTCCGCTCACCGCGGACGTGAAGGCTGAGATCGCGCGCCTGCTGGCGGATGTAAGGAACTAAGGCTGCGGTGAAGCAACAGAAGCCTTCGCGACCGAAACTTCCCCAAATCTCCGAGGAGATGAAGGCCTGGTCCTCTGCGCTGGGGGGCGAGGTCGACGGCTGGCCGCAGGTCACTACGCGCGCCTTCTTCGGACTTACGGCACTCTATCGCAAAGACAAGATATTTGCCGTGCTGCCACGCACGCGCGGGATGGAGACGGCGAACTCGTTGGGTTTCAAGCTGGAGGATCCGTCATCAGCCGTCCGCGCGCGGCTCGAGAGAGACCCGCGCATCGGGTCAACTCAGATGCAGACGGCGCGCTGGTTCACCTTCGAACTCTCCTCCGACGCGGACTTGCACGATGCCCTTGACTGGCTGGGGCAGGCGTACGAGGGGGCAGGCAAGAGTAAGAAATCCCGCTAGTTGCAACCCACTTGTGATCAGGATCACATTACCGTATACTGTCTTCGAACGAACGTTCGAATTATCCTGTCGCTTCGAGGGTTATGGGGAGTCTTTCGACAGCAACTCGAGTTTCTGCGCGGCAGCATCGTGCCACGCCCGCTCCGGCGACGCGTTACAACCGACGCTTGGCGGAGATCCTCGCCCACGCCACGGAGGTCTTTTGCAAGAAGGGATACGAAGGCGCATCGATGCGCGATCTGTCGCGCGCGAGTGGCATGTCGCTCGCGGGGCTCTACTACTACTTCGAATCCAAAGAACGGCTGCTGTTCCTCATCCAGAAGCACACGTTCACGACTATCGTGCAGAGGCTGAAGGGGCGTCTGGAAGGAGTGAGTGACGCGGAAGAGCGCATCCGCATCTTCATTCTCAATCACCTCGAGTATTTTCTAGCCAATCAGGCGGCCATGAAGGTGCTCTCGCACGAGGCCGGGGCGCTGAAGAACGGATTCGCCTCGGAAGTGGCGGCCATCAAGCGCGAGTACTACCGCATTTGCGTGGGCCTGCTCGACGAGTTGAAGAGCGACCGGGGACTGCAGTTCTCCACGCGCATTGCCGTGCTTAGTCTATTCGGCATGATGAACTGGATTTACACCTGGCACAACCCGCGTGTGGACGCCGATGCCGCTTCGATTGCGCGCGAGATGGGGGATGTTTTTCTGCGGGGGGTAATGGCGGGCGCGAAGGTTCGGAAAGAGCGATGATGCCTGGCGTTCTGGGGAGCGTGGGACATCTCTGGGGCGGAAGTTTTGGAAAGGCACGGCTTCGAGCCGTGCAGTACGGGCGCGCAAAGGTCGGGCTTCGGCCCCCGAGGGCGGCTCGATTTCTGACATTAGAAGGAGTTATCCATGGCAACGACACTACAGCCGGTAACCGGCGAAACCACGAAGCAACTCATCAACTACCTCACCGACGGCGGCGTGGCGGTGATCGAGATGTGTGATCCGCCCGCCAACACCTACACCTACGAAATGAACCGGCAGCTCGACGAGGCGATCCTCAAGGCCCGCATGGATAACGAAGTCTACGTGATCGTGATGACCGGCGCGGGCGACAAGTTCTTTTCCGCGGGCGCGAACATCAAGATGCTTTCGAGCGTCGATCCGACCTTTAAGTATTACTTCTGTCTGCATGCCAACGAAATGCTGTTGCGCCTCGAGCACACGCCGAAGCTGGTGATCGCGGCCATCAACGGCCACTGCGTTGGCGGCGGGTTGGAGATCGCCATGGCGGCCGACCTTCGCATCGCGCGCAAGGACGCGGGCAAGATCGGCCTGCCGGAAGTGAATCTTGGCGTGTTGCCGGGAACCGGAGGTACGCAGCGGCTCTCGCGCATGGTCGGGAAGAGTAAGGCGATCGAGCTGATGGTGACGGGCAACACGTTCTCGTTCGAAGAGGCGCTGGAACTCGGCATCGTGAATGACATCTTCGAGCGCGACGGCTTCATGGGGAACATCATGGAGTATGCCAAGCAGTTTTGCCCGCCCAACAAGGCGTCGAAAGCGGTGGGACGCATCAAGCGTGCGGTGCAGACTGGTTGGGAAATTCCGATGGAATCGGCGCTGGCAGTGGAGCGCGAGAATCAGCAGTTGCTGTTCCAGAGCGAAGACGCGAAAGAGGGCCTTGCGGCGTACGTGGAGAAGAGGCCGGCAGTGTTCAAGGCGAGATAGATGCTCGTGTGGGGACGGGCGCCCTCGCCCGTCCGCCGAGCGAAGCTCGGCGCTTGACCACTGAGAATCGGGATGTGACGAGGATTCAGACTATGCCGGGAAAAGTAGCAAAGATCGGAACATTCAGCGACTGGATCGGTCTGTTCAACGACTGGCGCAAAGAGATTGGCGTCAACACGGACGACATCGAAGCCTTCCACTTCGACACGCTCTACGGAGCCATCGACACCGAAGAGATCGAATTCGGGTCTTACAAAGGCTGCCGCAAGTGGGAGAACCTGCGCCAGATTCCGACACAGCAGATGCGCGACGCGCTGATGAACATGATCGTCTACCAGGGCGACACGGAGTTCGCCAGCGTCGAGCAACAACGCAACCTGTTCGAGATGGCGCCCACCGATTGGGATCGCAAGGCGCTCACCCGCGTCATGATCGAAGAGATGCGGCACGGCTGGCAGATGTGCGCCCTGCTGGTCGACCACTTCGGTTACTCGGGCAAGGTTGAGGCGCAGAAAATGCTGGAGCGGCGTGCTTTTGAAAACAAGCGGCTGCTGGGCGCGTTCAACGTCGATGTCGATAACTGGATGGACTTCTTTACCTATACCGACTTCGTTGACCGCGATGGAAAATTCCAACTGCAGATGCTGAAGTACTCGGCCTTCGCGCCGCTGGGACGATCTATGTCGTACATGCTGCGCGAGGAAGCGTTTCACATGGGCACGGGCAATGACGGTTTGCGGCGCATTGTGGAAGCGGGCGTGATCCCGGGCTGGCTGATTCAGAAATATCTCAACAAGTGGCTTTCCAGTTCCTACGATCTTTTTGGCACCGACCATTCCTCGTCGGCGCACTGGGCGTATGTGTGGGGCGTGAAAGGCCGTTACGATGAGCCGAAGAACGACAAGGCTCCCGACCTCGACGACTTGAACGATTACAACCGCAATCTCTATCGCGACGAAGTGGCGGGCCTGATTGAGCGCTTCAATAGTGCGCTGAAGCCGGGCGAGCCGAAGCTGTATGCTCCCCACATCAAGTTCAACCGCGCGATTGGGCGATGGGCAGGGCAGAAGTTCCACGCGGAAACGGGCGAACCGCTCGACGATCGAGCCTATGAAGAGCACTTGAAAGATTGCATGCCGTCCGCGGCTGACAAGAAGCTACTGCTCGACATCATCGGGAACGAGAAGAAGTGGATTGCGGAGAAGACGGGCGCGCGCGATCCGCTCTCGACTATCGGCGAAGTGCGGAAGTCGGCTATCAACTTGTAGGGGAAGTTCCAATCACCACGGAGACACAGAGGCACAGAGAAGAACCATGACGCTAGGGACCGTGGCCAACTTCGCTTCGCTGATGGTGACGATGGACTCGCCGGTTGTGCACATCTCTTTGCGCAACCCGCCGCTGAACGTCATCGATATTCCGATGATGGAGGAACTGGCGTCGTGTCTGGCTGAGATCGAGGCCCGGCCGAACGTGTCTGTGATCGTGCTGGGCGGCGAGGGCAAGACATTCTCGGCGGGCGTGGACGTGGCCGCTCACACTCCCGACAAGATCGAGGAGATGCTGGCGAAGTTCCACAACGTGATTCGCACGCTTGTCGCGACGAAGAAGATCACTATCGCCGCAGTAAGCGGACACTGTCTTGGTGGTGGCGCGGAGTTGGCCATAGTTTGCGACATGGTCTTCACGACCGAGTCGGCGCAATGGGGATTTCCAGAGATCAAGCTAGGTTGCTATCCGCCGGTGGCTTGTACCGCGCTGGCTGCGCTCGTGGGCCAGAAACGCGCGGCTGAGTTGATTCTGACTGGGCGGACGATTGACGGCAAAGAGGCAGCAGAGATTGGTTTGGCTAACCGTGTTGTGCCTGAGACCGATCTGGATGCAGTTCTAGAGGAATGTGTGGAACGTTTGCGTCAACTCAGCCCGGCGGCTCTGGCATTGGCGAAGAAAGCGTCCTACACGTGGGACTCGATGCACTTCGATAAGGGGTTGGCCCGTGCCGAGCGGATTTATCTCGAAGACTTGATGAAGACCGAGGATGCACAAGAGGGCATCCGCGCTTTTATGGAAAGGCGCGCGCCGAAGTGGACAGGGAAGTAGCGCAGGACGCCTCACCAACTGCTAATACTGATGCTCGACATGATCACTGATTGCCACATCCACATTCAGCCGATGGAGATGTTCAAACCCAACGCGCTGGAACTCATGAAAAAGAAGCGGGCGAACTTCGATCAGATTGTCGAGTTCTGCCGCTCGCCGAAAGCCTTCCTCAAATTCATGGACACGAGCGGTATCGACCGTGCCATGCTTATCAACTACGTCGCTCCCGAGGTGATCGGGTTTACCAGCGGAGTGAATCAGTTTGTCGCTGACTACGTGAAAGAGGATCCCAAGCGGCTCCTCTCCTGCGGGAGCCTGCATCCGCGGCACACAACAAACCTCCTGGCCGACGTCGAGCAGATTCTGCGACTAGGGCTGAAGATGATCAAGATTCACCCGCCGCACCAGTTGTTGTTTCCCAACGACTACCTCAGCGGCGCAAAAGAACTGGAGATTATCTACCGCGCCGCAGAAGCAAATGGTGTGCCGGTTATGTTCCACACCGGCACATCCATCTTTCCTGGGGCGCGCAACAAATATGGCGACCCGATCTACATAGACGACGTCGCAGTCGATTTCCCGAATCTGAAAATTCTGCTGGCGCACGGCGGACGCCCGCTCTGGATGCAGACCGCATTCTTTCTGGTGAGGCGGCATTCGAACGTGTATCTCGACATCAGCGGCATCCCGCCCAAGACGTTGCTGAAATATTTTCCGCGCCTCGAAGAAATCGCGGCCAAAACGCTGTTCGGCACGGACTGGCCGGGCCCGGGTGTGCCCGACATCAAGAAGAATCTCGACGAATTTCGGGCGCTTCCGTTAAGCGATGCCGTTCAGCTGCAGATCCTCAGCAAGACTGCACTGACGATTTGGCCTGCCTGAGCCCGTGTCTATTTCGGTTTCCACAGTCCGATCGTGTTTCCGTCCAGATCGGCAAACCACGCGAAAGTGCCTGTAGGATTTCGACCGGTGGCACGAGAGTTTTGCCACCCAGCGCTGCAGCCTTGTCGAGATAGCCTTGCACGTCATCCACCTGCACGTAGAATGTCGTGTACTGGTACGGCTCGTGGCCTAAGGGGCTGATGTGGCCCTGAATGCCGCTGTCCGCGCCGGTGTTGATTATGGTCGCGGGTCCCATGGCCTGCATTTGCCAATCAAAAAGCCGGGCGAAGAAATCGGCGGTCTTTCCACTGTCGCGGCATCCGATTTCGAAGTGCACTACGGGTTGACCCATGTCGTCTCCTTCCAACGAAAATGTTCGACATCATAACATCGCCGAGTGGACGGAGACTTCAACACGATGTGAATTTCGACACGACTACCGGAATGAAAAAAGGCCCGCATCAAGATGCGGGCCTTGAACTGACTCCATCGAGCCGAGTTCGGGGTTACTTTCCTGTCTTCGCCGCTTCCGCCTTCGTCCCTAGCAGTTCATCGGCCAGGGCGGTTGCTCCGTAGAGCTTGCGCAGGGCTTCCTGAATCCCACGGGAATCCACGGAGACAGCGCGTCCCTGCACTTCGCTAAAGGCAAAGTTCCAGGGCAGCGATTGGATGTTGCCGTCGAAGACGATTCCCACTACCTCACCTTTTTTGTTTACAGTTGGCGATCCGGAGTTGCCTCCGATAATGTCGGCGGTGAAGACGAAATTCAGCGGAGTCTTCAGGTCGAGGTTCGCTTTCGACTTCATCCAACTCTCCGGTAGCGTGTAGGGCGACTGGTTGTTGTGTTCGGCAGCATGCTCGTAGGCGCCGCCTATGTTTGTCTCGAAGGGAATCACCTTTCCGTTCTCCTGATAGCCCTTCACCGCGCCGTAGCTTAACCGAAGGGTGAATGTGGCATCCGGCGGCTGGTTGAAACCGCTCTGGGCGAAGCGCGCCTTGGCGACGAGAGTGCCGTCACGGCGCACAACTGAGTCGACTTTGTCTTCGAACTGCTTGCGAGCGATACGGGCCGTGGGATCAATCGCGCGCATCGCCACGATAAGCGGATCGGTACTGGCGTCAATGGCCGCCTGCCCGCCTTCGTAAAGCTGCTTGCGCACCGCGACGTCGTCGAGCTTCGTACCGGCGATCAAGTCTTTCGCGGCGTCGGCCGGCGTTTTTCCCTGCAGAACTTTCTGCACGTCGGGATTATCCTTGCCCAGCGCGTCTTGCATCTCGTTGAGCGAGTCGCTCAGCAGCGCGATGTCCAGGTTCTTGTAGACCGGCTCAGTCGAAAATAACTGCTGCTCAAGCGAAGGCAGATTGGAATCGCGGAACTCCCGCATCCGCTCCTGATTCGGCTTTGGCTTTTCCGCCGCGCCGCGCACCAGAACCCGTGCCAACTGGGACAGACGCGAGGAGAACCCTCGCATACGCTCCAGATAAGTCAGGTTCGCGTAGATGGATTGCTGCAGCTTGATCGCCTGCGCAATTTCATCCCACGGATCGGATGCCCCGGCGTTCTTGGGATCAGCCTTGAATGCGGCGCGCAGCTTAGCCTCGTCAGCGGCCTTGGCGTCCATGATTGATTTGTCGAGCAGACCCGACTGATAGCCGGTGATGGCCTTCTGCGAGTTCTGGAGTCCAAAAAGTTCTTCTTTCGCGATCCGAGCGTTTTCTTCCGACTGCTTGCTGAAGGTTTGCAGTAAGGCAACGCGCCGCTGAAAGAGCTTCAGGAGCATTGGATACTGCACATCCCGCATGAACTCGATCTGCGACATAGTGAGCAAGCGCCCGGTGTTTCCCGGATGTCCGGAGACGAAGACCAGGTCGCCGTCATTCACGCCGGTGCGTGACCATTGAAGATAGTTGTCCAGGTGCGCCGGCTTGCCATTCTCATAAACGCGGAAGAACGTGATGTCCAGATCGTAGCGCGGATACGTGAAGTTATCGGGATCTCCGCCGAAGAAGGCAATGTCGAATTCCGGTGCAAACACCAGCCGGACGTCTGTGTACTTCTTGTACTTGTAGAGGTTATAAACCTGGCCGGAGTAGAAAATGACCACATCGCAGCGCAATCCGGTCGCGGTAGTGCAGTCCTTTTCGACTTGCGACATCGCGGCGCGCTGAGCCTGTCCGGCTTCGGCGGCCGACATCTCCGGCTTTACGCCCGCGTTGACCTTGTCGGTCACATCTTCGATACCGACGAGTTGGTTGAGTTCAAGGTTGGGGCACTTGGCCTCTTCCGCCTGCGTTTTAGCGTAAAAGCCGGTCTTGATGTAGTCGTGGCCTTCTGTCGAAAGCTGCTGCACGCATCCCGCGCCCACGTGGTGGTTGGTGAAAGTCAGGCCGTCGGCCGAAACGAAGGAGCCGGAGCCGCCATTGTTGAATCGGACTGAAGACAGGCGAACATGGTCGAGCCACTCCTGCGTGAGTTCGAAGCCGTACTTGGCTTTGATTCTCTCTTTCGGGGGAGCGTTGTAGAGCCACATGCCCTCGTCGGCCGAGGCCAGAGTGGAAAAGATGAAGGCGAACGCAAGAAGAGCTGAGAAAAAGCGTTTCATTTCGGGTGGGTCCTCCATGAGGAATATGAAGAGCGAATACAGACCTGCGGCGCACTATAGGCGAACCTTTTACTATACGCCCCGCAGAAGGCGGGCGGCAAAAGCCCGCCGGTCGCAATCTAGGCCAAAAACGCAGGGAGTAAGCCTACTCGAAGGCTCGCGTGCTCCCGGTAACCGGTCCTCTCGATTGCCTTCGGACGGTTGGAAACTTACCGGCGTTTCAGGTATAAAAAAAGGTTGCATTCCCCGCGGTCCTTCCTCGCGCGGTCCGGCAACAAAAATCCAGCGATCGAAGCGAGAGACCTAATGTCCAGCGTGACCACAACTCATGCCCCCAGGGGACTTGAGGGCGTCGTTGCCACCAATTCCAAGATTTGCTACATCGACGGAGATCGCGGCGTCCTCGCCTATCGCGGCATCGACATCCACGAACTGGCCCACCAGTCGAATTTTGAAGAGACCTGCTACCTGCTTTGGTTCGGAAAACTGCCCACGCGCCGCGAGCTGCGGGAATTGCACGAGCGCCTGGCCGAGGAGCGCAAGCTGGATGCCTCGATCATTACGTTGCTCCGCAATGCGCCCCGCCACGCCCTGCCCATGGATGTTCTGCGCACCGCCGTTTCGGCGCTGTCATTCTATGATCCGCAGGAGAAGAGCAACGACAGCAAGGCCAATGTGGATAAGGCGATTCGCATCACGTCGCAGATCGCCATGATTGTCGCGGCTTATGACCGCATCCGCAAGGGACATCCCGTGGTTGAGCCCGACCGCTCGCTCTCCCACGCCGCGAATTTTCTGCTCATGCTGAACGGCAAGCATCCTTCGCCGACGGCCGAGCGCGCGCTCGACATTGCGCTAATCCTGCACGCGGACCACGAACTCAACGCTTCGACGTTCGCCGCGCGCGTCACTGCAGCGACTTTGTCGGACATGCATTCCGCAATTACTTCGGCGATTGGCGCTCTGAAAGGGCCTTTGCACGGCGGCGCTAACGAAGCGGTATTCCACATTCTGGAAGCCATCGACGCCTCCGGCGCCGACCCCATCGACTACGTCGAGGGCATGCTGGCTCAAAAGAAAAAGATTCCGGGTTTCGGCCATCGCGTCTATCACACCGAAGACCCACGTGCTACACATCTCCGCGCCATGTCCCGCGATCTTGGCAACTCCAGTGGACAGGCCAAGTGGTTCGAAATCTCCCACAAGATTGAAGAATTCGTGAAGGCCGACAAAAAACTGAACGCCAACGTGGATTTCTATTCGGCCTCCACCTATCACACGCTCGGGATCGACGTCGATCTGTTCACGCCCATCTTTGCCGTCTCCCGCGTCAGCGGCTGGGCCGCCCACGTGATTGAACAGCTCGACGACAACCGGCTGATCCGTCCCCGCGCCGAGTATCTCGGCCCGGAATACCCCAACCACTACGTCGGGATCGACCAACGGTAGGATATTCCCTCTCGTTTAGGGATGGCCGCCCCGGGGGAAGGCACAATAGCCAGGGACTTCCAGCAGCGGGAAGGCGGAGATTCAAAGCACGTCTCCGTGCGGATGTTCTGAGGCGTCTTTGGAACTCACGGGACTGTGATCGAATGACGAATCGGCCGATACGCCGCACCTACGAAGAATCCTGCTGCGAACTGCGGCGGTTGGGCTGGCTCAAGACCGGCTCCATTCCTCCCTTCCCAGCCAGACGCCCTCGCTACGACGACCCAGAACCGTTAGGCGTACAGTTCTTCCGCACTAGAGTGTCAGACGATCAGTTCGAAAACCTTACACTCCCGCGAACGTACTTTGGCCGCTCTGAGATTAGAGACATGTCGTTCAGAGACACGGACCTCTCCGAGTCGACATTATGCTGGAATGATTTCATCTGTGTGGACTTCACTGACTGCGATCTCTCTCACAGTGATCTTCGTGCCGCACTCTTCGAGAAGGTGAATTTCTCTGGTGCGGACCTAAGTCGAACGGACCTCCGCCGATCGGATTTCCAGAACTGCGATTTCTCTGGCGCAAACCTGCAGGGCGCAAAGCTCACAAAGCCTCATGGTTTCCGTCTGAACCTTTCCGCTGAACAAGAAAGCCAGGTTAACTGGGAGAAGTCCGACGGTGAAGAGCCCGATGGCGGCTAGCAGGTCTCCCTCGCGCCACGTAGAATAGAAGCGGGTTCTGTATGCAGCGCATTTACCTCGACAATAACGCAACTACCCCGGTCCTGCCTGAGGTCTTCGAGGCCATGCGCCCCTATTTTGGCGAGCAGTTCGGGAATGCCTCGTCCATCCACCACCACGGGCAGCAGACCCGGGCGGCGGTGGAGGATGCGCGCGAGTCAGTGGCGGCGTTGCTCGGTTGCCACGCGTCGGAGATTATTTTCACCAGCGGTGGCACCGAGGCTGACAATCTAGCCGTCGCAGGTTTGGTCGAGACGGGCGATCATGTGATCACCTCGAGCATCGAGCATCATGCGGTACTTCATGCGGTACTTCATGCGGTACTTCATGCTTGCAAGCATCTGGAGGAGATTGGCGGTGAAGTGACGGTTCTGCCCGTGGATGGCCGCGGCCTCGTCGATCCCGACGATGTGCGCCGGGCCCTGCGGCCGAATACCAAGCTGATCTCGGTGATGATGGCGAACAACGAGACCGGAGTCCTGCAGCCGCTCGAGGAGATTGGAAGAATCGCAGACGAAGCTGGCGTCTGCTTTCACACAGACGCGGTGCAGGCGGCGGCGAAGATCCCGATTGATGTGACGCGAATCGGTTGCCACGCCCTCTCGATTTCTGGCCACAAGATTCACGCGCCGCAAGGCGTGGGAGCGCTTTACGTGGGGAAGGGAACTCAGATCCAGCCGCTGTTCTATGGTGGCCGCCACGAGCGCTCGCGCCGCGCCGGAACGGAGAACGTCCCGGGAATTGTCGGTCTGGGCAAGGCAGCGCAACTGGCAAAAGAAGGTCTTGATCGCGGCGACGACAAGATGATGGCGGCGATGCGCGACCGTTTACAGCAAGGAATCCTCGCCCAGGTCGAAGAAGCGGGAGTGAATGGCGCCGGCGCGGAACGAGTGCCGAACACCACGAATATTCACTTCGACCACATCGATGGAGAGGCGCTGGTGATTGCTCTCGATCTAAAGGGCTTGGCAGTTTCCACGGGTGCCGCTTGCTCCTCGGGCGCGATCGAGCCGTCGCACGTGCTGGTGGCCATGGGCCTGCGCGCGGATCAGGCGCGCGCCAGCATCCGCTTCAGCCTGGGCAAGCAAACGACCGCAGAAGATATCGACTTGGCCCTGGCGCTCGTGCCGGATACCGTGGCGCGGCTGCGGGAGTTGTCGCCGATGTACAAGAGGACCGCGCTTAGCTCTTAGCCTTTGGCTCTTGGCTTCCGAGGTCTGGTCGCTTCAAGCCAAGAGCCAAAGGCCAAGAGCCAGCAGCTGAAATATGCCAACCGACACCATCGCCGTAGCCATGTCGGGCGGTGTGGATTCTTCCACCGTCGCGGCGATGCTGCGCGCCGAGGGACACAACGTCGTCGGTCTGACCATGCAGCTCTGGAACCAGCGACGCATGGCCGGACGCGAGGGGATGCCGGAGTCCGTGCAGGGACGCTGCTGTTCGCTCGACGATGTCTACGACGCCCGCCGCGTGGCCCAGCAGATCGGCATCCCCTACTACGTGGTCAATCACGAGGAGCGCTTCGAGCGCGACGTGGTGCGGCCGTTCGTCGAGGAGTACCTCTCGGGGCGCACTCCAATCCCCTGCAGTCTCTGCAATAATCACTTGAAGTTTGATCAGCTACTGATCGTTGCCCAGCAAATTGGCGCCGAGCGCGTCGCGACCGGACACTATGCCCGCGTCGCGTACGACGACGCGCGAGGGAAGTTAAATAGAAAAAGATGGCTGCTCAAGCGTCCTGCCGACTTGAGCAAGGACCAGACCTACTTTCTCTTCGGTCTGACCCAGGAGCAGCTCAGTCGCACGATCTTCCCGCTCGGCGACATGACCAAGCCCGAAGTCCGCGAACTCGCGCGCCGCCACGGTCTCGCCCTGGCGGAGAAACCTGACTCGCAGGAGATTTGCTTTGTCCCCGGCGGCGACTACAAACGCTTCATCGATGCCTATCTTGCCGAGCAAGGCGAGGCGTTGCCCGACACTGCCGGTGAACTCGTCACGACGAGCGGCGAGGTGATCGGCGAGCACGCCGGCATTCACAACTTCACCGTAGGCCAGCGCAAGGGACTCGGCGTCGCCACCGGATCACCGCTCTACGTCATCCAAATCAGCGGCGCGAACAAGCAAGTTGTCGTGGGCGGGGAAGAAAACCTCTACTCGCGGGCCCTGCGCGCCCGCCGCGTAAACCTGATTGCAGTAGAAGATCTCCGCGAGCCGATGCGCGTGGCCGTGAAGATTCGGCACCGCCACGAGCCTGCCCCGGCCATGATTGAAAGAACTGGCGCCGACGAGATCCTCGTCACCTTCGACGAGCCGCAGCGCGCCGTCACGCCGGGGCAGGCCGCGGTTTTCTACGATCGCGAAATCGTGGTCGGTGGCGGCTGGATCGTGTAATTGAGGGATAGCGGACTTCCGAGTCGAATATCAGGAAGAATCGAGACGGGTTTGCTAGGGTCATTCGGCGGCTCTGACAGACGCGAACCCTACGCCGACCCGCCGCTCCCGTTCAGTAGGATCTTTTCGGATAGTGGCTGTGCTTCTGGCTGTTCTTGAACATTTTGTTCTGAGCCTTCCGCTGCGCCTTGGCATATTTCTTCATCGCCTTCTGCTGCTTCTTGGCGGCTCTCTGCGAGGAGCGATTCTGGACATAGGCGGCGTTATTGGTCCCCGCGTGCGCGGAAACGCAGATGGTCAAGCATGAACCGGCGAGCAACAGAAAGAGAACAAGTCTACGCATAAATGATCGGCCTTTTGCCTCGATTCTAGCGTAATGTAGGGCCGTTCACCCGAACAATCGAACCCTCGTTCCAAAGTGATAATTCTAAGTTGCTTTTGAAGGAATGCGGAAAGAGCTCCCTCTTGGGACGAATATAATCCCCGCATGGCATTCGCAAATCTTTCACTGCCACGTTCTCAAAGCTCACCGTCGGCGTCGCCTCCATCCTTCTGGGCCCGTGAATCTGGATCTCTGAAGCAGGGAATTAAGACCGGCCTCGCCGGGACGATCACCTACGCAATTTACGCAGGATGGCATCTGCCCCAGGGATATTGGGCGGTCTTCGCCGCGCTGGTCGTGACCCAGGCGAATCTCGGCGCATCGTGGAAAGCGGCGTTGTACCGCACGATTGGCTCGACCTGCGGTGCGCTGGCCGCAGCGTTGCTCATGCCCATGTTGGGTAGTGGACTGGTGGGCGTCGGCATCGTGCTGTTCGTATTGGCGTCCTTCTTTGGCTACCTGACATCGCTGCACCCGAGTTTCACCGCCGCCGGTTTTACCGCGGCGCTGATCCTGGTTTTCGGCGGTCAAGGAGAGCCCTGGCACATGGCTTGGCTCCGCGTGCTTTATACGATGTTGGGAGCAGTCGTCGCCTTCGGCGTTGGCGCGCTGATCTGGCCAGTGCACGCGCGCGTGGGACTGCGCCACAAGATTGCGAACATTCTCGATGGCGCCGGCGCGCTCTACCGCGCGGTGACTGCCGCGGCCTTGCAGGGGGTCGACAACGAGCAGCAGGTTCGCCAACTCGACCGCGAGTTGCACGATCTTCGGCGCGGCGTCACGCAGCAAATGGACGAAGCGAAGAGCGAACTCGCCTTCTCCCGTTTCAATCAGGGTGCTTACCAGGCATTCGTGGATCTTGCAGATCAGGTTCGGAGAAGATTGACCGCTATGGCGGAAGATAGTTCGCTCTATGTACGCGTCCAGATTCAGCCCGACCTCGTCCCCTCGCTGCCGACGCTAACGCAAAGAACCGCGCAGAACTTCGCTTTCCTGGCGGACACTGTGCGCCATCCCGGGAAGCCGCTGAACTCAACTGAACTCGACGCCGCGATCCGCAACCTCGACGCCGATTTGGCCAAACTCCGCGAGCAACGCGCAACTACTCCTTTTGCGCTCGATCGCATGCTGCCCTTCTGGGCGTTGGTCTTCAATCTGAGAGAAGTTGCGCAGGATCTGAAGCAACTGGAATCAACCCTGCCGGAGCTTGGCTGAGCAGGCCGTTGGCGCTTTGCTTTGCAACGAGTCGAGAAAAGGCGTGCCTGAGGCTTTCAGTTTCTCTTCCAGCCGTGCGGTGCAGTCGCAGTCGCCGCAGGCCCAGGGTTCCGTACCGTTCTCGTCGCGGCACTGACGGCGGTCGTGCGCATCCTGCACACGAGTTAGATCGAAGTACTCTTCCCAGTAGGGCCGCTCTTCTTGCAGGGGAGTTGGGCAGTAGCAGACTTCCACCCAGCGCGCCGTCTGATGCGCGCACAGCCGCGCCTCCTGCATGTTGCGCAGATACTCGCCCTCGGCAACGGAGCCCTGGCCCAGCGTCTCCTGCTCGATGGCGTCGAGAAGATCAGCTTCACGACCGGGTTTCACGCGGGCTCGTACCAGATAGCGCATAAAACGCCTACTGCAAACCTGCTTGCGCAAGCATTTCCAGAAACTGATTCCTCGTGCGCATGTCGATAGACTGCGCGACCAGCTTGCCGCTCCGGTCATAGACGAAGCTTTTGGGAATCCCTTCCACAATGAAAACCTCATTCACTTTTCGCCCAGGATCGAGCAGTACGGGATAGCTGATCGTTCTCTCAGTAATAAACGGAGTCACCTTGGCTGCTTCTTCATCAGAAATCGCCAGCACGACGAAGCCCTGATCCATAAACTTGTTATACAGAGCGTCGAGATCGGGCATCTCCTTGCGGCACGGCGGGCACCACGTCGCCCAGAAGTTTACCAGCACCACTTTGCCGCGCAGATCCTGCAAACGCCAGGCCTTTCCCTGCAAGTCGATGAGGGTGAAGTCGGCGTTCTGACGCTTCGTGTCGTCGGCTTCCAACCTGGCCACGGCTGCGGCAAATTGCGGATTGTCGGACGTCGCCTGCATGTGCTCATAACGGACAAGGGATGCGAGTTCCATGTACGCGGAATCGGGCTCACCCTTCTTTTCGGCAGGAGGCTGCTCGCGCAACGCGGCGGCTAGCGTGGTGGTGACTTCCTGCAGCGTGTCGTGCCCGAAGTCACCTTCGGTCGAAAGATTTGCCAGCGCTATGGCGAGCCTCAGCTTATTTGGAACGATCGGCAGTCGCTGGATCCGCAATGCCAGATCCTTCGTTGTACCGGCCCGGACATTGTCATCGAGCTTGCGCAGGCCGCGAATCTGTTCGACGATCGGCTTCTCTTGATCACTCCAAACAACCTTCTCCTGTGCCAGAACCGAGACAGAGAGAAGAGTGAAGGCAAAAAGAAAGGCCGCGACGACATGATGACGGAGAGCAGAGAAGGAACGGAGCATGGGAGTGCGCCTGCCTTAAGAGTGAGGAATCCGTACGAACCGCAGTTTGCACTGCGACCTAGATGAACATCTCGTCCTGCGGAACCGGCCGCCGCTCATCGCGGCCGCCGCCATTTCTGCGGCCCCGGCCTCCGAACAGGAACTCCAGCCCTACCGTGATGCCCTGCATCAACCCTGAAAGCTGGCGGACCGGCGAGATTACGGTCTTGTGCACCATGTCCGAGGTTTGTTCCACCCGGTCCAGAGTGCGGCTGAGCAGTTCGTCGGCGCGGATGACCTGCAGGCGGGCTCGGTCGACCACGTCGTTTACGGTCGCATCGACGCGTTGCACCTGCGTGCGCATCACCGTGGTCGACTCCTGCAGGTTCTCGGCGATCACCTGTAGTTTGGGGCGGACGTCGGTCAGCATCGCCTGGGCCTGCTCGACAGTTGGCAGGACTTTGGTCTTCACTTCCATCGCAATGGCTTCGATGCGCGCGCTACTGTGGCGCATGGCCAGGTACATGGCTAGCAGGATGCCGGCCTGCAGTAAAACCGCAGTCCCCGTCAGCGCGATGAACCAACTGAGCTTGTCCATAAGCATGCCTCCACATAGATCCAGCTGGCGCCGTGCCAGGAGGGATTAGCCGGCGCCGCGGTGAAATTACAGATTCTTGGGTGCGCCCGTCTCCGTCGTGGCTTCGTGATAAGCCTGGCGGCCGGCTTCGTATGCGGCGCGGAACTGTTCCTTCTGGGTGTTGACTACATCGCGGCCGCGGTCGGCCCACTGTGCCGCTTGCTCGCGGGCTTCGCGGGCACGATTGCGAACGTAGTCGCGGCCCTCTTCAGCGCGCGCCCGCAGCACTTCGCGGGTCTCACTTCCCGAGCGGGGCGCGTAGAGCACGCCTGCCAGCGCTCCCAAACCAAGTCCTGCCAAAAACCATACAAAACTATTGCCGTCACGATCTGACATATCGTTACCTCCTGATCATAAACGCCTAAGACGGATGGTAGCATCCTGCGTCACGGAAATACAATTGAGGGGAATTATGTAGGGACCTTCGGTGTGCCACTATGCGGAATTCAGGCGGGCAAGGTCGAAGTGGGGACGAAATCCCAGCGGTTCCCGCCCATGCTCTGGCCAGGCCAATCGAGTCGGGTGGCCGCCGGGATTGCACGCAAGTTGGTTACTTCTGTGCGGGTGCCGCGGGCTTAGGCGTCGGCGCGGGTTGCGTCTTCACCGGTTGTGACTTGAGTCCCTGCAATACGGAAGTCGGGCCGCCACGTCTAGTAGCGTAGACCGACAACGTGATGGAAGTGATCATGAAAGCCACGGCAGACCAAGTGGTAGCTTTCGAAAGCGCACTAGCCGCGCCACGGGGACCGAATGCGGTCTGGCTGCCCTGCCCGCCGAATGCCGCGGAGATATCTCCGCTCTTGCCACTCTGCAAGAGCACGACGACGATAATGAAGAAACAGACAATAATGTGGATGGTTACGATCAAACCGTAGATCATGAGTTTATGTTTTCCTGACCGCGCGTGTAGCGATTTCCCAAAAGCTGCCGATCCCCTCGGCGCAGCCCGTTCCGGCTGACAGAATTCATGGTGCGGAAGGGGGGATTTGAACCCCCACGCCTTTCGGCGCCACCCCCTCAAGATGGTGTGTCTGCCAGTTCCACCACTTCCGCACATTAACAACTATCTTCTTGTCAATCACTTACTTCGACATCTTTAAGCTTACTCCGCGTCGACTGTGTGCGTCTTTGTATGCGCTTTTCGCATCCGCACTTATGCCGACTGCGCCGGCTTCTTCTTCCGATTGATCCGCCCGAACGCCCGGCTGACTGACTCCGCCCGAGGGTGCACATACCGCATCGTGGTCCCGATGGTGTCGTGCCCGGCGATGTACTGCAGCGTAAAAGCGTCCGTATACTCCCCAGGCTCGGTCAAAAACATGTGGCGAAGCGTGTGAAGTCCGGCATCCGGATCGGTTTTGATTTTATCACGCAGCCGTCCCATCTGGGATTCCAAAACCCAAGGCTCGAGTTTTTTGTCTGGATGACGGGGCTGGCTGAATACGTGCCGGCCCTCCGATTCCACGACTAACTGGTCGAGGACCTCTTTGGCCTCTGCATTGATCTTCAGAACGCGCTTCCTGGCCCGCCGCTTCAATCCGCGCTTGATGACCAAGTCTCCCCAGTTGCCCTCCTCATCGGGACGCTTGCGGATGAGCACACAGTCTTTTCGACATTCAGCATTTCGACGCGCGTGATCCCCGAGTGTCGTTCAGGTTTGTGAAAGGTGGCGGGGGCAAATTCGCGCAGCACACGGCGCACGGTGTTGCGGCTGCGCCCGGTCTGCCGGGCGATGGCTTTGATTGAGTGACTCTCTTTGTGCAAAGACTTGATGTCCATCCATTCCTCCAGTCGGAGCAACCGGTCCTCCTCTGGCTGGCCAAAATCGAAGTGTGAAGTTGGCATCCAGAGTAGCGGCGACTCGGCTTTGTCTGTGGGACGGGACTCCGGTCATCGCTCCGCTCGGACCTCCGTCCCGCCCCACAGACAGGTTTGTTTCCTTGTGGAGGGAGCAATTCTTCATGATCGTAAGGGGGTCAGTTTTTCATGAACGCGGGCACCCTTGCTCAGTTCCGCACGGTGCCGCGACCGCTTCCTCTCGATTCTGGAACAGACACGCCAGCGCTATCGCTTTGTGGTCGTCGGGTATGTCGTCATGCCGGAGCACATCCACCTTCTGCTGACCGAACCCGAGGTCGGGAATCCTTCTACGGTGATGCAAGTCCTGAAACAGCACACGGCGCGGGCGTTGTTGCCCAAGACCAAGCGGAAGGATCCGCGCCAACGCAACCTGTTCGGAGACGAGTCCCGATACAGAGCGTTCTGGCGGGCGCGCTTCTACGACTTAAACGTGTGGGACGACGAAGAAGCGCGTGGAGAAGCTGCGGTTTATGCATCGAAATCCGGTGAAACGAGGACTGGTGGAATCGCCCGAGCAATGGCGCTGGAGCAGTTACCGGTTCTATCTCTTCGAAGAGGCCGGACCGGTGCGAGTCAATGAAGGATGGACCGAGATTTCGTTTCGCGATCGGGAGGCGTAGGGCTGCGCTGCGGCAGGCGTTCGTGGTTCCCGTCCTTCGCGTAGTACCACGCGAAGGACGGGGCACCCACCGTTTTTTCTCTTGTAACGAGAAGTCAAAGGCCGGGCCACGCAATATAAAAGGGCGCCCCTTTTCGGAGTAGGCTGCAGTTGCTGTGAGCAACAGTAACTACATCCAACGAAAGGAACACCCATGGAGAGTGTGAAGTACATTGGCCTAGATGTCCACCAGAGCACGATCAGCGTGGCCGTGCTCAATGCCGAGGGCAAGCTGATGATGCAGTCCGTGGTAGCGACGAAAGCGACTGCCGTATTGGATTTATTGAAAGGACTGCGCGGAGAGCTGCACCTCACCTTCGAAGAAGGAACCTGCTCGGCCTGGCTCTACGATGTGGTATTGCGGCATGTGGCGAAGGTAGTGGTGTGTAATCCGCGCAAGAATGCGCTGCTGAAGTCGGGCAACAAGAGCGATCAGATCGATGCGCGGAAACTGGCGGAACTGCTACGGGCCGGGATGCTATCGCCGGTGTATCACGGGGAGCAGAGCACGCGCACCTTACAACAACTGGTAGGCAGTTACACCGCGCTGACCGAGGACACGGGCCGCGCGATGCGGCGGATCAAGGCCCTGTATCGCAGTCAAGCGATTGCGTGCGCGGGCAAGAAGCCGTTCGGAAAACGCCATCGCGGGGAATGGCTGGCGAGACTCACCGACAGCGGGCAGCGGCGGCGTGTGGAGTGGCTCTACCAGGAATTGGACGCCGTGCAGATCTTGCGGCGGGAAGCCCGGCAAGCGGTGATGGTGGAGTGCCACAACAATCCGGCCGCGAAGTTACTGCGCTCCATGCCGTTCTTCGGTCCGCTGCGGGCGGCGGTGCTGATTGCGCGAGTGCAGACGCCGCACCGCTTTCGGACCAAGCGTCAATTCTGGACCTACTGCGGCCTGGGGTTGGAGACGCGCAGCAGCGCCGACGATGTGGAGAAAGATGGGCAGATCATGCGGCGGCGCAAGCCGGTGTACATCCGCGGGCTGAACTGGAACTACAGCCACGAGTTGAAGAATGTGTTCAAGAGTGCCGCGACGACGGCGAGTGCGATGGAGGGTCCGTTCCGCGAGTTCTATGAAGCTCGTGTGGCGAGCGGTATGCTGCCCGCCATGGCACGACTGACGCTGGCCCGCAAGATGGCGGCGATTGCCCTGATTCTGTGGAAGAAAGGAGAGACGTTCGCAGCGGAACATCTGAAGTTACAAGCAGCATAAGCGCGCACCACCACCCCAGTCCGGAAGCGGTAAACGCTGACGTTCGAAGGTTGGAGAGCTGCGCGCACGGGTTCGAGGGTAAGTATCCTGGGCGGGATAGGCGGAACAGTCTCATGGGCCACCGTATGCTCCCCTCGGACAACCCAACAAAGCCATAGTGCCGCGCCCAGACGCGAGCCTCAGATAGAACCATTGGTTGGCCATGCGCCACCGTGCTGCTGGTCGGCGCCCAGAGCAAGACCGAAACGAACGAACGCCAAGTTAAGCCGGAAATGCGTGCTGACGCGATCAACGCGACACCGACAGTGTCGGTGCTGCCGACAGGGGCTGGATGCCAAGAAAAACAAAACCTCCTGCGAAGGGAAAAGTGTTTTTTGCTTGACATCCCCTTTTATAGAACCCGCCCGGACATCGGGGAACAAACATGTATCGGGAATGGCCGCGGTTCGGGATCAACTCATCCCCACGCTTCGAACACCACGAAGCGTGGGGCGACCTCGGTCTCGTGCGGGCCAGCCTCCCCACTATTACTCCTCTCTTAAGTCGTAGTCTGGAGAAGTATCAGCCGCGTGGGTAAGCCGCCAGCCGTCACGAAATGCGATGAGTGCTTCGGGGCCTAGCCAATACTGCTTGATCTTTGTAAAATCCTTTCGGACTGCTGACCGAACCCCACGGAACAGCCTCAGCGATACCAGTGAATCTGAAATCGTCGAAAAATCCCCACCGATAATCGTTCGGTCCTTCCATTCGCCTCCGGGACAAAAAAGTATCGAATCTGGATTGAAGGGCTGTGCGACATCAAAACGAAGGTCGCCGTCAAGCATTTTCATCGTCTGTACGCGAATGTTGTAATTCTTCTCCACAATCAGATAGCGACCACCGCCGCCTGCTCTCTTATCCGTTGCCCGTCCCAGATCGGGAATAACGCCAAACGTCTCAAACTCCTCAGTGATTGGCGCACCAATTCGTCCCGCCCTGACATACTTGATCTTGCATTGGTCCTCGATCGTCGACAAAAGCGCGAGCAAGTCCTTGCCTAATGTGTAGACGTTGATTGCGCTCATCTCGCCCTAAAGACGGCCGGTGGTGGCGTTGGCATCACTGGCATCGGTGGCCTGGCGACCTGTCCCCATTTTGGGATCCAAATAAGCTGGTCCTTTGGGAACGCCTTCTGAATTCTACCAAGAGCTGCTTGCTCTCCAGGGGTTGGGTTTCCCTTCGCATCAGTAGTCACAGTCTGGATTCGTACCCTAGCGTCCCCTTTCCGTAGTGTTATGTCAACGCGGGTGGATCCCATGACCCCGCCCCCAATGCCGGGGATATATTCTTCAGATTCCTCACCACCCCCGCGTTCGACAGCATACCCGAGGCTTTTCCAACCTTGAGCGATCCACCAGTTTTGACGTCTCGTTAGATTACCGCCCCATGGTCCCCCTGAACCGCTAAGATACCGGAAGTTAAACCCCTCTAGCCGTTGGCCAACAATTTCGCCCAACGCAGCTTCTTGCTGGGGTGTAAGCGGTTTTGCATTCCGCGCAGCTGCCTCGAATTTGTTATAGGTTTCGAGGTCATCCTTATATCGCTCCATCGCCTCGTTGTATCTGATCTGCGCTGCGAGTTCTTCTTCATCTAATTTCGTCTCTTGGGGAGTTTCAGACCGGCCTTCTGGCTTAGGTTCCTCCGCCTGTTGGTGACCATCTGCATCAAACTGAGACACGGGGTTGTTGCCGACATAGGCATACAGGTTCAAGCTCTGAGGATCGTCCAGCTTTGCGTACGGCACGGGTTCGACTTGGGCGCTCCAGTCGGGCGACATGAAGCGGCCCATCGCCGATGAATAATAGCGGGCCTCAAAATAGTCGTTGCCGGATTCGGTGTCCCGTTCCTTGCCGGTGAAGTGGTGTTCGGTGGGGAACTGGATCGAACCCGTACAGGCGAGACCGTCACCGAAGGGAAGACTAGAGCAAGTCTGCTCGGGCACGCCGGCGTAGTCGGTTTGGGCGCGGCGTGTGCCAAGGAAATCATCGAAGTAAAAGTGCAGGCCGTCTTTGTCATAAGTTCCCAGCAACCTTCCGCCGGGCCAGGCATTGGTGTGCTGCCAAGCCATCGTGCCACTGGCGCTCATGGCCATCTCAGTGAACTGCTCACCTCCGAGGCCGAGGATATAGTCGTTAGTGGTCTGGAATCCGCTGATAGCCGGATCGCAACTCCAGGCTGTAATACTGCCCTTGCTCACCCGCGTCCCACCGGCGTCGTAGATGTAGCCAGTCATGATCGTCGTGCCGGCAACCGGGGTGCTCGCCACCGCGCAGATGCGACCCTCACCGTCGTAGAGATACCGGTTCACGCCGTCGTTGACGACGTCTCCGGACTGATCGTAGAGCATCCCTGCGGGCGCCTGATTCGTGGCCGTGATCCGGTTGTTCGCGTTGTAGGTCGCCCAGGTCTGAACTAGAGTTGCGCCTGAGGCCGGTTGGCAAGGGGGATTTGCTGTAGAGCCAGTAGTAAACGCTGCCGAAGATCCAGCCTGATTTGTCCGGTTGCCAAAGGGGTCATAGCTCCAGCAATAGAACGGACTAACTCCGGCTGGCTGGCTGCTGGCGGAGCCTCCGGCAAGCCGGTTCAGGGTGTCATACTGGAAACTCCAGGTGCCCATGACCGAATCGGTGTAGTTGAGCAGATTGCCAACGCCATCGTATCCACCGGCTGGAACTATATAGCTATAGACCGTCTGCCCGGCGGCTGCGTTGTTCGCTCCGCCGTCGAGGTTGCCTGCCAGCGTTGTGTAAACGAAGGAGGGACTTGGGAAGTCCTTCGAATCCCAGCTCGTGGTCTGCAGTGAATAGGTGTAATCCGCTCCCGCGCCAGGCGTCTTGGATACAAGGTACATGGCGCCATCGACAGCGGTCACATTGACTAAGGATCCGCCGGTCACGCCGTTGGCAAGTCCTTGGGCGATGCTGCTCGGCGTCGATCCCTTTCCATACGTTGTGGTCGCTGCAACAGTTCCTCCAACTGTCAACGTAATTGTGCCGGCATCAAAGGTACTTGCGCCTTCACTGACAGTGATGTAGACCGTCGCAGTAGCAGTGTTGTAGGCCGTTGTGTTAGTTGGCGTGAACGTCACCGAAAGCGGAATGAGTCCAGCGGTCAGGACTGTACCCACGGCGGGCGAGTAAGAATAGGTTCCAGCGACGCTGGTGCCGCTGACCGTTGCCGACGCGTCAAGTTGAGTTGCGCTGAGCGCCGTACCCGCGGTGACGTCGGCCGGAGTGGCCCAGGTGATGGCCGGTGTAACTGGCAGCGTAAGCGTGTATTTAGCCGACGCCACCGCGGACTGCGAGTAAGCCGGAGCCAACGCCATCGCCATCAGCGTCTGCGTCGAGCTGATGCTAATCGAACCAGTGTAAACATTCGAGTTCGTCGTTGGCACTGCTCCGTTGGTGGTGTAGTAAATGACGGCTCCGGGAGTGACGTCCGCTAGGGTCACGCTCTGCGCGGCCGTGTAAGTTCCAGTCGCCAGCGACAAGGTCGGTGTTGCAGTCGGCGCGCCGGTTTCCGAAAGGAGCGCATTGGCGCCCCCACTGCTCGCGCTCTGTGGAGCAATCAACAGGGTATAGGTTCCAGGTGCCGGTAGAGTGATGGAGTTTTGGAATACGGGGCTGCCGCAAGCATTTGCTTGAGCCAGAGCTGTGTTCGCCGGGCCGAGGATGCTGACGCTCACATTCCCACAACCGCTCGTGAACGTCTCGCTGGACAACTGCAGATTGACGATCTGCCCTGCTGTACCACTGAAAGTCAAATAAGCATTTTGCCCCGGCGTGCTCGTCGACACAGCAGTCGTAGTTCCGGGGGTAATCGCGCCAGTCACTTCCTTGAACAACCAGAGCGTAACTGTGGCGCTGCCGGTGCTCCCGCTTCCCTCAGAGATCACTAGGGTATAGGTTCCGCCGGCCGACAAAGCAACGGGCTGGAGCGCAGGATTACCGCAGGCGTTGGCTTGGCCCAGAGTTGCACCCTGCGGGCTGAGGATGCTCACACCCACGTTACCGCAGCCGCCGGTAAAGGTGTCACTGGACACCTGGACATCTGCAAGTTGTCCCGCTGTGGCGCTGAACGTGAAGGAATCCGTCTGCCCTGGAATGTTGATGGTGACCGGCGCCGGAGCGCCGGATGAGATCTTTGTGCCCGTTTGTTCCTTGAACAGCCACAGAGTAACTATGGCGCTGCCGGTGCTTCCGCTTCCCTCGGAGATCACAAGGGTATAGGTCCCCGCGACCGGCAAGGTAACAGGCTGAAACACAGGGTTACCGCAGGCATTGGCGTGACCGAGAGTTGCGCCGTCCGGGCTGAGGATGCTTACAGCCACGTTCCCGCAGCCGCCGGTGAAGGTGTCGCTGGACACCTGGACATCCGCAAGTTGTCCTGCCGTAGCGCTGAACGTCAAGGAATCCGTCTGCCCTGGAATGTTGATGGTGACCGTCGCCGGAACGTCGGACGAGATCTTTGTGCCTGTTTGTTCCTTGAACAACCAGAGCGTGACTGTAGCACTGCCGGTGCTCCCGCTTCCCTCGGAAATCACAACGGTGTAGGTTCCGCCGACCGGCAAAGTAAGAGCTGAAAACACCGGGTTACCACAGGCGTTGCTGGTTGGGGCCAGAGTTGTGCTATCCGGGTTCAGTATGCGGACGCCCACGTTTCCGCAACCACCGACAAAGCTATCGTTGGAAACCTGCACTGTGGCAAGCTGCCCTGCCGTGCCGCTGAACGTCAGCTGCACATCTTGCCCAGGAATGTTGATCGCAATGGGTACCGGCGTTCCCGAACTTAGCTGCGTCCCTGTTTGTTCCTGAAACAGCTGTAAGGTGACGGTGATGCCGCCCGTGCTTCCATTCGTGGACTCGATTACCAATTGATAGTTCCCGCCACCTGGCAGGGTGACTGGATTTGAAAACACGGAATAGGTCGTGCAAGCATTTGCTTGCGCCAGAGTTGTGCCATCCGGGTTCAGAATACTGACCGAAACATTCCCACAGCCACCGACGAAGTTGTCATTGGAAACCTGCACAATGGCGAGCTGTCCAACCTTCCCAACGAAGGTGAATGAGTCGTTCTGCCCCGCGGTGTTAATGTTGATATTTACCGGACTCCCAGAGGTGATGTTGCCGCCTGTCTGTTCCAGGGAAAGCGAGAGAGTGACGGTAGCAGTGCCGGTGCCTGTGGTCGCAATCTTCAGGATGTATGTTTCGGTAGCCGGGAGAACCACGTTCTGCAGCCCGGAACCACATGCGCTTCCGGAAGCCAGCGTCGTGCCGTTTGCGTACAGGATGCTAACGGTAACACTCCCGCACGCGACATTGAGATTATAGTTAGTAATTTGGACGCTAGCCAATTGTCCTGCCATACCGCTAAAGGTCCACTCCGCGCCTTGTCCCGGCGTGCTGATAGTCACCGGAATGCCAGTGCCAGAGGTGATGGTACCCAAGCTCACCAGCGATAGAGTGACGTCGGCACTGTTGTTGCTGCTGGTGTAAGCCGTTGGAGTTATCAATACGGTATAGGTTCCGGTAACTGCCAAAGCAACAGGACCAATGGAGCCGCTTGGACCTGACATACTAGTAGAAGTCAACTGTGAGCCATCAGGGCCGATGATACTAAGATTCACAGTTCCGTTGAAACCAGAATTGGTGATTAGTACAGTGGCCAACTGTCCCACCGACCCGCTGAAGGTCAGCTGCGCATTTTGCCCGGGGGTGTTAATGGTCACTGGAACGAGAGTTCCTGAAGTTAGCGTCGTGCCCGTTACTTCCTGAAAGAGATACAGAGTGAGATTGGCACTGCCAGTGCCTCCGCTCCCCGTCAGCACGATCACGGTATACGTTCCGGTAGCCGGCAAAGCGACGGGGCCCAGGGATGAGGAATTGCACCCACAGGCTGAAACCAGCGTCGAGCCATCCGGACTAAGAAGGGTGATCGACGACCACCAGTTGGTAAAGTTCACTGAAAACTGCAGAGTCGCGAACTGTCCCGCCGTACCGTGGAAAGTCGCCTGCGCGTTTTGTCCCGGCGTGCTGATCGTTACAGTAGCAAGAGTACCAGGCGTGAGTGTCGTACCCGTCGCTTCCTGAAAGAGGTTTAGGTTGAGAGTGGCACTGCCAGTGCCTCCGCCCCCGGGAGCGACTACCACCGTATAGGTTCCGGTGGCCGGAAGAGTCACGGGACCAAGGGGTCCGGGGACGCACCCGCAGGCGGACGCCAGCGTCGAGCCGTCGGGGTTGAGGATGCTGATTGCCGAATACCAGTAAGAAAAACTCACGGCGTACGAGAGGCTGATCAACTGTCCTTTCGTGCCGCTGAAAGTCAACTGTGCGTCTTGCCCCGGTGTGTTGATCGTGACAGTTGTAGGTGCTCCTGTCGGTGTTCCGGCGGTGATTGTCCCACCCGTCTGTTCCTGAAAGAGATACAGGGTAAGAGTGGCACTGCCAGTGCCTCCACCCCACGGAACGATCACAACGGTGTACGTTCCGGTGGCCGGCAGAACAACCGGGTTAACGAAGCCTCCGCTGCCGCCGCACATGTCGGCGCTAGTCAATGTTGATCCGTCGGGATTGAGGATGGTGACAGTGCCCGAATAGCATCCGGGAAAGCCCCAGTTGGCGAATAGCAGACTAGCCAACTGTCCCTTTGTCCCCTGGAAGGTCACCTGCGTGTCCTGCCCTGGAGCATTAATGGTCACCGTTGCCGGCGTTCCGGTGGTGATTGGCGGACCTGTCTGCTCCTGAAAAAGCCACAGAGCGACGTTGGCGCTACCGACGATGTCGTCTGAGGAACCGAGCACCAACGTATAGGTTCCGGTGGAGGGCAAGGCTATGGGACCAATGAATCCGGAACCTCCGCCGCACATGCCAGTGCCAGCTAGGGTTGTACCATCCGGGTTGAGAATGTTAACACTTCCCGAATAGCAGCCAGGGAAGCTCCAGTTGGCTATTTGCACACTGACGAACTCTCCCGCCGTCCCACTGAAGGTATACTGCGCATTTTGCCCTGGCGTGTTGAAATAAACTGGGAACTGGACTCCAGGTATTATTGGCATGCCGACCTGTCCGTCCGAAGGCCATAGCGTGAGGCTGGCAATTGCGGTACCAGTTCCTCCATTTTGTGGAGCAACCACCAGAGTATAAGTTCCGGTCATCGGCAGAGTGACGATGTTCATGGAGAGCGACGTAGAGCAAGTTCCCGACGAAGCCAACGCAGAACCATCCGGATTGAGGATGCTGAGAGTCACCGCGTCGCATCCGCCGTTAAACGTGGAGCTTGTAAGTTGTGCGTGGATCGACTGCCCCGCTGTTCCACTAAAGGTTAGCTGCACGTCTTGACCCGGAATCGTAACGGCCACTGGTACCGCAACGTTGGGAGTTATAGTCGTACCTGTCTGCTCGTTAAATAGCCAAAGTGTGGCAACAGCGCTTCCTGTGCCTCCGTTTTGCGGGGCGATCACCAGCGTATACAGTCCGGTGGTCGGCAAAGTGGTCGCGCTCATGAACAGTGTCTTCGAACAAGTGGGTGTCGAAGCCAAAGTTGAACCGTCTGGATTGAGGATGTTGACAACGACGGAATAGCAGCCCGAAAAGGTCGAGTTGGCAAGCTGCACGCTCGCCAATTGTCCCGCGCTGCCGTGGAAAGTCAGTTCTGCCGACTGCCCCGGGGTACTTATGGTCACTGGCGCCGCTGTTCCAGAGACAATGCTGCCAGCACTAGAGACTGACAGGGTGACGGTAGCGCTGCCCGTGCTTCCGTTTTGTGGAGCGATCAGCAAGGTATAGGTTCCGGTGGTCGGCAACGCCACGGTATTCAGAAAGAGCGGATCAGTGGAACACGTGCCGTCGCCTTCCAGGGTGGAACCAGATGGGTTGAGAATGGTGACGATTACCGCGTAGCACCCAATTGAAAAAGTTGAGTTCGCGAACTGTACGCTTGCCAATTGTCCGGCCGTGCCCTGAAAAGTCAATTTTGCAGACTGCCCCGGGGTACTTATAGTCACTGGCGTCGGTGTCCCGGGCGAAATCGTTTGCGCGTTGGCCTGCAACGCACAAAGACAAGAGGCTATGACCACGCCCACGAATGTGTAGAGTGCTTTAGCCTTCATTCTTCGCCCCGTTCTCCACAAAAATCGATTCTTTGTACTGAGCCATAGTGCATACCCGGGTAATGCTCATTTGCTCTGCTCGGATCCGGTGATGCTAACCGTCGCGGAGCCACTGGTTGCAGCTGTGGTTACGCTTCCTTTGTCGATCTCGCACGTAGTCCGCAATCGAACGTCATAGCTTTTGTTTAGTGCGACTCCACTGCCGAAGGTGGCATTCATTAGCCCGCCGAATGGGGCATACGGGACGGAGGAGGAATTCGAGCACAATGTGGCTTGCCCCTCTTGTGCTGAAAAGAGTGAGCTGGGATGAGTTGCATCATTCCAGTTGCTGGTCAATGTCTGCAATCGTCCAGCCGCGTCATACGCATTGGTAAAACTAAGTATCGTTCCGCCCACCGGAGTGACTGTAACTCCGTCCGTGAATGTGGCAAGGTCCCCGCCCAAGTCGTATGTATAAGCGGGAGCGTAGGGGGTCCCGGAACTGTTCGATGGTGTGTACTGTAGTTCGCTAGTGATACGACCCATTGGGTCGTATGCGAGGATCGATCGCTTCGTCCAAAATCCCGTCGTGGGCGCGGTTTTTGCACACGCTCCGGCCGACATACTCTGGGTCCATTGATTGATAAGCCTCCCTACCGTGTTTCCGCTAGCAGGGACAGGCGGCAGCCCATACTGATAGCAGGAGGATGACGTACCACTAACATCATTCGAATAAACCTTGCTCAATGGTCGGTTCATCACGTCGTACGTATACGATGTCAGAACGCCTCTAGCATCGGTCCGGGTCAGAACATTGCCATTAGGATCGTAGGTATAGCTGCTTTGTCCGGTTTCCGGATTCATCGCCGTAACCAGGCGGGAAAGGCTGTCGTACGCGAACGCCCTCATCGTCCTTGCTCCCGAGGTCCCGTTTGAGCCGCCCCACTGATTGACTGAAAGCAAGTTGTTCAGCACGTCAAAGTTATAGTCTGTCTCCATGCTCGAAGTGGCCACGCTGCCGTTCGGTTCTGCGACAAATGTAGTCTGTCCGAGGCCATTCTGAGTTCGCTGCCAGTCGTTCCCATTCTCGTCCGCATCGTCCTCCCATGATCCCGTCTTACCCAGCACATTCGAACGACAGTTGGTCTGACCAACGGTATTCAGTCCGTTAAAGCACTCCTGCTTCTGCGCGCCATCCGCAAGGGTTACGATGGCCTTCCTGCCAAGCGCGTCGTAGGTGTACCCAGTGATGCCATATGTCACATCGGCAGTAGTCCTGTAGGGGTTGGAAACGCTTGCGACTCTGCCGAGACTGTCGTATGTGGTATCGACTTTCACTATCCCATAGGGGTCTGACGTCAATTGCGTTTCTGTCAGGCGCCCCAAACCATCGGCAACGGCTGTTTTCACAAGGCGAGTTGACGAATTAATCGTTTTGGTAAAAGTCACGGAAAGATCGCCAACCGTATCGGCATATGAAAGCGATTCGGTCCCTTTATCAGGGTAGGTGACTTCCGTCAATCGTCGCATCGGGTCGTATGAATACGAGGTCGTCTGATTGTTTACATCCTTGCGCGATAGCAACAGCCCGGTGTTATCGTCGTAAGTGGGAAACTCCTGGGAGCCGTCCGGGTATACAACTTCCTTCAGATATAGCCCGGATGAGTCGTAAATCAGTTGTGTGACATTTCCATCTGCGTCTTTTTTCTTCACCGGCATCCCCACACTGGCCGGAGTGTAGTAATTGTGTGTGGTCGGCCAAACAGAGCTGGGGGTACCTTGTAGCCAACGTGTTTCAGTCGTTTGATTGCCTAATGACGTTGCCCCTCCGTTAAACGCGCTTTGGTCGTACGAATAACTGGTTTGCGCAATTTGATTGGCGGGCGCGGCTGGAGCGGTGCAACTTGGCTGAGGTACGGTAGCGCTGCCGCTCAACGTCGTATCTAGGCAGGGCAAATCGATCAAATTCGCGGCATAGTATTTCCAGTTCGACTGCCACAGTTTGGTGTGCAGCGTAGTCCGCAGCGGCGTAAGGGAGCCCCAGTCAGCCTCGGTCGAAGAGAGTTCCTGCCCGAAACTGAAGCCGTGGGCTTTTCCCAGGTAGTCCTGATAAATCCCAAATGTATCGTATTGATAGGTATCCTGGCCGGAGAGAGGGGCGGTCGTGCTGGTGGGCAGTATCGTGGTTACGGTTTGTGGGAACACGCCCAGAGAGATGTAGTTTGAGAAGTTTGTCGGATTGGCATAGTCGGTACCAGTATTGGAATACGTAGAATCCACCTCCTTTAGCAGGAGCGAAGACCCCTGATAGTACTGCGTTTTTGTCTCGTAAGGTCCGCAGGTGGATCCCCCGACCAAGGCGAACGTATGAGTTATAACGTTCAGAGCGGGATCGGTGACCGTGACCGTTCCGGAGTTCGGCCCACCCGGCGAGGCCACGTAGAACGGCTGCCCGGTCTCGACGGGAGGCGCTCCTACCCACCCGGAGCCTATCTGATTGTTATAGCGCCAGGTTTCGATCGGCGGTATATCGTTCCCTATGTCGTTAGAGCTTAGATATACATTCTTTTGGGTGACCATGCGACTCGACAGAATGTTCGAATAGGGCCAGACCGGCGTTCCCACAACCGGGATATCTCCGGGAGGATTGCCACACGATAAGCGGGTGGCATAGGAGTAGGTCACCATCGCTCCAGTGGGTAAAATTACTTTGTCGACCTGTCCATAATTGTCGTACCCGAATTGCCACTGGGCCTCGTTTGGTAACGTAACGCTTGTCAGCACCCACCACGTCTCATTGATCGTGACGTAATCGAGGAGAGAACCAGACGGCTGAGGAATGTTGGCGCTGACTGGGATCTGAGCGTAACAAAATGTCAGAGGAATCGTCGCTGTCGAAGCGCCCTCGGCGGGAAACGTCCACGTCTCGCACCCTTGCCCGCTTGCGGGATGATAGGATGCGTCGACATCGATCACGCAACTAGCTGTGCTCACAGGCTGAATGTATCCTGGATTCGGAATTGGTCTTCCAATCGAATCGACGATCGACGTCGCCGAGGCCATCCCGTGCGCATAGCCTTGCCAAGGTGCAAGGCTTGGATTGAAAAGGTCGCCGCTGCCCGCGGGTTGAGCACATGTTCCCTTCAGCGTGATCGTATTGCCGTTGGGGTCTATCAAACCACCGATGTTTCCCCTCCTGTCGACGATGAGAGGCGACGTTGCAGCCGTCAACATCAAGCCACTACCATCTACGCTGTAGCGGATGCTGCCGAGACTGCCCGCCGTTGTGTTGGCGATGTTTCCTCCGAGCGAGTGTGTCGCACCGCTGTCGTCGATCGCTACGAAGCGAGAGAGCGGCTCCTTCCCGATCATGAGCCGCTGTTCCTTCCACGTCAGACCGCCAGGACTGATCATCACGTGCGGCTGCCCCCAGGGAGAGCCGACTACCCCCGAGGCAACCTCATGCTGCTTGGTGTCCGCGGGGCCGTTGGAAAACGGGGGATTGGACTGAAACGTCGTGGAATTGCTGCGGACCGTAACCACCACCGGCGGAAGCCCGCCGCGCTGCTCATAGGACAGCAACGGAATATTGAGCACCAAATTTCCGTTCGCGAGATTTATCGTGTCGAAGTCGGTGCCGTGATAGGACTGAAATGCCTGATAGCCCTTCTCGAAGTCGGCCTGCGCCCAGACGACTTCGGACGGAATCGCGCAAATACATATTGCGAAGACCCCCAAGAAAACATCCGTCGACTTTGTCAGACCGGCAAAAAAACGACGAGAATATAAACTCACGAGTATCCCTCTCCATTGCGGCATTGCACAGCACAGGTGCTAGCGCACACACTGACTGATCCATCTGGCGCACACCTGGTTGGTTGGGTTCTGCACTCCATCACATTGTGAACCGATATGAGAACCGTTCTGTGAATGACTGAAGTCGAACGATTCTCCGGTCTCAGAATCACGGCCGGAGAATCGTCGCAGGCGAGGCGTCACTTCGCCGTGTATGTGTAGTCGATGTATTTCCAGACTCCGTTGATTTCGCTCAGGAGCCGCGCATAGATGGTCTTGCCGGTCGTAGGTAACTTGGAGACGGTCTCCGAGGTAACCTCAACCGCACCGGAGTCATATACATTATTCGATCCCTTGCCAGTCGTGCCGAGATATAGCTTGTAGCTGCTGACCCCATTACCCGCAGTCCATGTGAACTTGACGCTGGAGCCAGTCAACGTGCTGCCCGCCTTGGGCGAAGTGAGCGCTGCGTCCGTAGGAGTACCAAAGGCCGTATAGGTGTAGTCGGTGTGCTGCCACGCTGTGCCCATCAAGTAAAGAAGGCGGGCGTAGACGATTACACCGTCTGTCGGTAAATTGGAAACAGTCTCCGAGGTGACTGTAACAGCGCCGGAACTATAAAGGTTGGTCGACCCAACACCTTTAGTTCCGAGTTGTAACTCATATTTACTCACTCCGGTCGCTTTAGTCCACGTAAACGTGACAGAGGATCCGGCCAGTTTACCCGATGGCTTTGGCGTTGTGAGCGCTGGAGCGCTGGGCAAGACGTATTCGTAGTCCGTTGGCTGCCAAACTCCATTGATCAAGGAACTAAGCCGGGCGTAGACAGGAGCCCCGGTCGCCGGCAGGCTCGGTATCTTCGCCGACGTAGCGGTGGTTTGACCGGTGCTATAGAGGTCACTTGATCCCACGCCAGAAGTGCCGAGAGAGAGAGAATACGAGTTCACGTTGCGCCCTTGGGTCCATCCAAAAATGGCGTTGGAGGCGGTCAGTGTAGCGCCGGTCGTAGGGGCCGTTAGCGCCGCTGGAGCTGCGGCTCCTGGCGTAACACATGAGGTTATCGAGTTGTTAGCGACACATCCGTCCACCGTCACAGGAATCGTCGTCGCATATGACACCGGAGTACTGCCCACAGTGAATGTCGCGCTGATTGGAACCGTGAAAGTGGCCGTGTACGAATTGGGTATCTGCTCCTGTGGAATGCCATTGACAAACTGTATGTAGTTCCATCCCTGATCATCGGGGCTGGGAGGCAGATAGGCAACAACTGCCGCATTGCAGGATTGACCCGCCAGCAGGGTCGCGCTGCAAGTGAGTGCTGGCGGTGTGTACGAGCCGTCACAGTTATTCGAGCCTCCCGAGCAGCCGTGGTTTGCAATCTCCATGTTGTAGTTTCCCCCTAATTGACCGTAGACATAACCCCACGGTTGGGGAATCAGATCGTCTGAAGTATTTGCAAGATTCCCATTCTGCGCCGGGGTAGTGGTTTGCGCGGAGGTGTTGTACTCGCAGGACGAGAAGTAGGTATTTCCAGAATCTTGCGGACAGGAAAATACGTTGTGGTTCGAGCTGGCGTCGGTGATAGTTATTGGAGTGCTGCTCGTTCCAAGCGTAATTGTGACACCCGTATTGTTTGTGATGGTGAGCGGTGCGACCCAGGCGTAAATGTAGAGATTGTTAAAATCATAACTCCGTAACGGAATGGTGAGCGTGCTGGGCACCGTAAAAGGAATCACAGCGGTTCCGGAGGCCCCAGCAAATGCAAGTTGAATCCCAGTGCTGCTGGTAGCCGTAATCCGCGTGGCGTAAATCCCGGCTGTATTCGATGGTTTGGGGAAGAACTGAAGGGAGATCGTGCACGTACCTGCGGTTGCGATCGTTTGGCCTGCACAGCCGTCCACAGTAACGCTGAAATTGCCACTGTCCGACAGAATCATGTCGTTGGTTGACGGAAACGTAACGCTCGAGTTCGACAGATTCGTAAATGTGAAGGATTCAGCCTGAGGGGTGGTGTAATTCGATTGCGTTGTAAAGACGTAGGCATTCTTAATGCTGGAATTCTGAGTCTGGGGAAGCAGGGTTGCGCCTTCTAAAGGCAAGCTCGTATTTGCTGCCGCGATACCCCGCACGGAAGAGTAGTTGGTGATGAGTATATTTTGATTACCGGGCGCATTCACCGTGCCCGCAGCCACCATATAGGCGTTCACGACCGCAGTCATGCCGTTTGATATATTCGGCAAATCGGATGGAACTGGGGAAAAGATCACGTTCAGTGCGCAGGTAGCGCCCGCGCTTAGCGGTGCGTTCGAGCAATGATCGGTTCCGTCCTGCACGACTTGAAATCCTGGATCACTGAAGCTGACGGCGTGATCAGCCATGATGATTTGGTCTGTGGAGTTGTTCTTCAGGGTTATTGCTAGCGGTCCGCTGGACGAGCCTACTACGACTCCTGGATAACTCAAGCATGGAGTCACGTTGGCTGGAGTGCAGACAACTGCGCCATTCGTGGCTGTTATACCGATATTGCCGAGTTCGGACGGAGACACCACATAGGTAAGGTCGGAATAGAAGGCAAAGGTCCCATACACGTTGTCCATGTAGACGTTGTACGTTGCAGGCCCAGTATAGTTGTCTGTCAGTTGCGGACCCGTAATTGAATAATTCGCGTAGTTGGAACTTTGGCTTTGATTTGCAGTACTGCTCTGCTGCTCCCAAGTCGTCGAATGACTAAAGCCCGCGGTTACCGAAACGTTGAAGACTGGGATGCCACCGGTGGCCGTGACGCTCACGCTTTGAGAGACGGTATGCGAATCGGTCACTACGTTTGTGTTCGTTTGGGTCTGCGAGTACTGGAAGGTTCCCGTATAGGTCGAGGCCAGGCCATTCGGGCCAGGGACCGGGTATTCCACAGCGCCATAGGGCTGAAACCTAGACACGGTTCCGGTAACTCCTTTAGCTGCGCAGGAACTCGGAAAGAAACCCGTCGGCAGAAGAGAAGGAGGGAGTAACGCATAGTTCGGATCGTAGGGGTCAGCAAGGTTCAATCCCGCATTGACGCCAGCCACCTGCCGCAGTAGTAACGCCGCCGGCGGAGTGATCGGGGCAGCGATGGTTTCAGTGAGATTCGGGTCCAGATTGGGGCCATAAGTTGGATGACAAACATTCACGTCTGTACCATTCATCACAACAAACGGATCCGCTTGAAGAATGTCTGCGTAGTCCCGCATTGTTAGCCCAGGACCGAGGGGAAGATTCGTATTTGCGTCGAGAGGCCAAGGAGAGATATCCCAGGAACGAGAGGTATACGGGAGCCACTGCGCACAACTTTGATCTGGATTGAACGGATTCTTCAAGCACCAGACCGGAATGCCAACAATATCAGGATAGGGGAACTGATTCGGGTCGCATCCGCTCACGGCCTGATCGATGGTCAGAGGAAAGGAATGATTATTTGGATCGCATGAGTTTGAAGCAAGCCCGCTCCAGTTTAGAGGCGTGGTCGCGGTTGCCGGAGTCCCAGAAAGAACGGGATTTAACCATATATAAATGACATCGTTGTCATGGTCGACGCCGAGCGATGAGCTAATGGGTCCCATGGTGGAAATCGAATTTCCTTGAGTCGTCTGAATGGCGAGGGAGTTGCTATGCTGCGAAGACGTGGTCCACCCGTCGCTGAAGTCATAGGTGACACTTCCACCAAATACAGGTATGCCTCCCTCAGCAGTGACCGATATGCTGTTCGTGTTCGTTGTGGCGTTCGTGGTGGACATTGTGTCCGTTGACCCGACCATGTTGCTGTACCCATAGGTGACGAAGCTGGACGATCCTGGGGGGGCATATACCACGCCCATGATCTTGTATTTAGGAAAGGCGGGTGCGCCGGACGCCGCCTGCGCGTTCGCGGGAGTCGACGACCCGGCCAGAACACAGAAGGCTGTCAAGCAGAAAGTCAGCGATTGCAGGGGATGTCTCACTCTATTTCTCCTTCAGACTCGTGCAGATTCTTACTGCTGAAGGACGCGCAGAACAATGCAGCTTCAGCAGCATATCCTTGCCAGCAGTAGCGACCCCATGGTTGGTTTTCGAAAGTCACCTAGGGGCTACGGTTTCTTGAATTGTTTCTCTTCGCAATCCGATGCTAATCTCTCTCACTGGTGCTCGGATTGCGGGAGGTCTATATTCGCTTTGTGACCGCATTTATGCACCATTCGCCAACTGAGAAGCAATTGTCAGAATCTGTTGTTTTTTGTCGGAATTGGATTTGCTGTGGAAAACGGATGGAGCTAGACCGAGCGCGCAGAGCGCACACACATGAGGTAATGCGTGTGCTCAAAAAAACCATGGCTCCGGGGTGGGTTTTCTCAACCGATAGAATGAGTGAATGTGCGGGCTACGGAGCGGATGATGCCTCGTTAGGCGTATAGGATTTGCAATATTTGCAAAAGGTTAAGGCGATAGGATGATCGCCTCGCCATTCCGCGGACTCTGTAAGCGCTGTTAACTGTCCGACGCGCAACTGGCGGGGAGTCAGTCCGTGCACTTGTTTGAAGTCTCGATAGAAGTTGCTGATGTCAGCATAGCCAGAATCACGGGCTATCTCCTTTATCGACACTCTGCCCTCTCGCACCATGTTGGCGGCCAGCCTCATCCTTGTTTCCCGTAGGTATCGCTGCAGCGGCATACCAACATTTCGCCTAAAAAGGCGGCGCAGATGTGTGTCGGACAGTCCCAGCGAACGGCCCGTTGTGGCTAGGGCATGCCGGATATCCCTCGGTTGCTCTGCAATAATTCTGAGGACAATTCGAATACGCGGATCCAATGAATTTCTCCCTCGGCCGGGGGGCACCGATAGCAGCCGGCAGTTTTGATCCAGAGTTGGGAAGAGACTAAAGGAAGAGGCACACCGGGTCGTGCATCCGCTAGTAAGCTGCTTGGCTGGGAATGCGAGGTAGACGTCCGGTGCACTGCCACTTCCTCCTGAGACGAAGAACTGCCGTCGTAGCGTTGAACTTCTAGACGCTCCGCGTGCTCACAGCCTACCCGCACTGCGAACGCGTACTGCTAATCCATGCGAGCTCACGCGATGGTCTACTCTTCAAGGGAAGCGGCAAGGAACTAGGTGACCTAGACGTCCGTCGCCCGCACGAGTATATTCCCAGCTGCCGATTGAACGTCAGACTCTAAATGCAGAAAGATGTTGAAGTCAACAAACAAACAAGGTGTCCGCGCGTGATCACATTGAACCGTGGTGTCGAGTGTGTGCGTTTTTGTACGGCTAGCTGCATATTAGGATTGTTCTCGATTAACCGTCGCGAGTCAGGCCAATGCGTAAGTGGATGAACTGTGATGTATTTCCTTCGTTGTCGGTAGGTTACCGGGACCTTCTAAAACTGGCAGTTGTAGATGGTGTGTCTGCCAGTTCCACCACTTCCGCACAGCTATGGTCCGTCACTGCCAGGCAGCGTTTCATTATAGCAAAGCAGGCCTGCCGCGGCAGATGTCGTGCACGACGGAAAGAGCGCGGCAGGTTCCCTGCTGCACACAGTGGAGATTCTCGGTAGTGGGCTACTTTCGGTACGATTCTAGGATTTTGCTTCCGAAGTAGCCACTACCAGATTCTCGCTTGACAGTCCTGCTCTCCCGTCCTATCGTTAATATATTCAGGCGCGTTGCTTGAATGAAGCCGTATCTCATGCAGAGTGGCCGAGGGTAACGGGCCCGTAGAAGCCACGACAACCGGATCAGGAACCAGCCTGATCATATGGTGTCAATTCCCGCCCGGTTTGCGGGGGACATGAGATCTCGGTGAGCAATTGCCTCGTCCCTCAATCCCGGATGAGGCATTCGTGTTTTTAGGGCGCGCAGGGCCCAGCGCAGCCGTTGGAGAAGCATCATGCTTTCGCGAATCTATTTTGATCATTCCGCCACCACGCCACTCGATCCCCGAGTGCTAGCGGCCATGGGGCCGTTTCTGGGCGGCGCGTTCGGAAATCCATCGAGCTTGCATCACGAAGGGCGCGTGGCCCACGAGGCCATCGAGACCGCGCGCGCGCAAGTGGCGGCACTGATCGGCGCCGAGCCGGACGAAATCATCTTCACTGGCAGTGGCACCGAGGCCGACAACCTGGCGCTCATCGGCGCGGTACGCGCTAGTGGCAAGCCCGGCCATGTGGTGACCAGTTCGATCGAGCACGCCGCGATTCTCGAGACCTGTCGATTCCTGGCCGAGTCGGGCACAAAGATCACTCGTCTTCCTGTCGATGCTCACGGGCTGGTTGGTCCGGAAAGCCTGCTGCACGCGCTGCAGTCGCACGTGACCATAGTTTCCATCATGGCGGCAAGCAACGTTGTGGGAACCCTTCAGCCGATCGAGGAACTCGCCCACCTCACCAAACTGCACGGCGTGCTCTTTCACACCGACGCAGTTCAGGCTGCAGGGAAGATTACGCTGGACGTGAATCGCTTGCACGTCGATCTGCTCTCTCTATCGGCGCACAAGCTACATGGGCCCAAGGGCATCGGCGCGCTGTACGTGCGCAAGGGTGTGAGCTTGTCGCCCATCGTGTTTGGAGGCGGACAAGAGCGAGGCCTGCGCTCAGCCACAGAAAACGTCGCAGGGATTGTCGGCTTCGGCGCCGCAGCAGAGATTGCGCGGGAAGAGTTGGCCAGCGAAGCAACGCGCCTCGCGGGATTCCGCGAGCACATCGCGGCTGAACTTGCCCGAACGCTGCCGCATTCCTATCTCTTCGGGCATCGGTCCAAGCGTTTGCCGGGTCACCTAAGTTTTGGATTCCGCGGCCAGGAGAGGGAAGTCGGCAGACTTCTGGCGGCCCTCGATGCTGCTGGCGTTGCGGTCTCCGCAGGCAGCGCCTGCAGTGCCCACCATTCCGGGGAGCCATCCGGTGTGCTGCTCGCGATGGGGTACGATTCCGAGCGCGCTCGTGGTTTGCTGCGCGTCAGCTTGGGCCGCTTCAACACGCAGCAGGAGGTCGATCATTTCCTGGAAATACTGCCTCGCGCCGTCGCTGGATTGAATGGAGGCGCGAGGCACAGTCAGGTATCGCAGTCGGTCGATGTGCCCGCGGTGGCTTTAGCGTAGCCGGGAAACCACCGCAAGCGTGCGCGATTCCGCGCCAAACATCGATGGAATGAACAAGGGCCGGTCTGGTGAGACCGGCCCTTTCCCCACAGCGTCACCGTTCCGACGGCGAGCGCTTAGTCCCCAGACGGCAACAACATCTCCTCCGGACCTAGATCGATTGTGACGGGCGTGTGCGGACAGTTCCCGAGGATGGGCTGACAAGCCGCGTCGGGACTGTGTTCCGGCCGCATCAGCGGTTTCTTTTCCATGAACTGTTCGGCTTCGGTTGATCCAGCCAACGCCGTCGTCGACGTCAGGCCTCCGCTGATCACTTGCTGCACTTGGTCGAAGTATCCCGTGCCCACAAAGCGTTGGTGCTTCACCGCTTCATATCCGTACTGAGTTTCGCGGCTGAATTCTTTTTCTTGCAGACGCGAATAGGCAGTCATGCCCGCAAGCTTGTATCCGCGCGCGAGTTCGAACATGCTGAGGTTCAGCGCGTGGAAGCCCGCCAGCGTCACGAACTGGAACTTGTATCCCATGCGCGCCAGTTCGGGCTGGAAACGCGCGATGGTCGCTTCGTCCAGATTCTTGCGCCAGTTGAAACTGGGCGAGCAGTTGTAGGCGAGTGCCTTTCCTGGAAACTGCGCGTGCATTGCTTCGGCGAAGCGCCGCGCCTCTTCCAGATCAGGATGCGAGGTCTCGCACCAGATCAGATCGGCATAAGGCGCATAGGCCAGGCCGCGAGCGATGGCCGACTCGATTCCGCCGTTAATGCGGAAGAAGCCTTCCGTGGTGCGCTCTCCAGTGCAGAAGGCGCGGTCACGGAAGTCAATGTCGCTGGTCAACAAGTGAGCGCTGTCCGCATCGGTGCGCGCCATGATCAGCGTGGGCACGCCCATCACGTCTGCCGCCAGCCGCGCCGCTACCAGTTTCTGAATCGCCTCGGTGGTAGAGACGAGCACCTTGCCGCCAAGATGTCCACACTTCTTTGCCGAAGAAAGCTGATCTTCGAAGTGAACGCAGGCCGCACCGGCTTCGATCATGCCTTTCATCAACTCGAACGCATTGAGCGTACCGCCGAATCCGGCCTCGGCATCCGCGACCAGCGGCGCGAACCAGGTCTGCCCCGGGGCCACTTTACCCTCAGCGTGATGAACCTGGTCCGCCCGCTGCAACGCGTTGTTGATGCGCCGGCAAAGATTCGGAACGCTGTCGGCCGGATACAAGCTCTGGTCGGGATACATCGTGCCCGCGTTATTGGCATCGGCCGCGACCTGCCATCCGCTGACGTAGATCGCCTTCAGCCCCGCCTGCACCTGCTGCACAGCCTGGTTGCCGGTCATCGCTCCAAGAGCGTTGACGTACGGGTCGGTCTGCAGCAGTTCCCACAGACGCTCGGCTCCCATACGTGCGAGCGTGTGTTCAATATGGATGGAGCCGCGCAGACGCAGGACATCTTCCGGAGTGTATGGCCGCTCCACGCCCTTCCACCGCGGATTGGCCGCCCAATCATGGTTCATGGCGGCCTGGGCAAGAGCATATTGCGCGACGCGCTCCTTCTCGCTCAACGGGTGCTCGATCTGATGCTGGTGAATTGAGGGTTGCTTGCTGTGTCCGTTTCCGTTGGCCGACATGTACATTCTCCTGAAGAAATTGCTGTTAGGGTGAGTGGCTGCTTACGCTGGGTTGAATTCTCCGTTGACGATCATGGCTTCACTGATTTCGCGAGCACGCCGGAAACGGTCCGCTTCCTCTGGAACTGAGTTTGCCGGAAGTTCGGCGAGCAAGCGGTTGAGTTCTTTGTCGAACAACCGCGTGATGAACTCCGGCGTATGCTTCACCGCTCGGCCCTGCTCGTCTTCTACGGCGACCAGATCGCGGTGCAACACGCGCTGCGCAATCATCAGGCGGTAGATGCGGTCGGTCGCCAGGTCCTCCATGTAGCCGTCAAGCAGGCTGGCTCCCCTGCCGCTGAGCACACCATGCCGGTAGCGGATCACCGTGCGCACCGCAGCCCGCGTGCCTTTCACGGTGCGTGCGCCGACGCCCACCGGCTGAGGTCGCAGATCGGGATAGCGGCTCGCGTTCTTGGGCCGCGCTTGTAGCTGGTTCGGGTAGGGGAACTGCGCCACTGCAATCGCGTTCTGATCGGGATGTCCCGTCCACGCACCATCCATCAAGCAGTCGGCTTCGTTCTTCTTGTCTCTTTCGAGAATGGCCAGGGCGCGGGTGTTCAGCTCGGAGTCTTCGCGGCTGGGATACAGCGCGGTCATCCCTCCAATCGCAAGAATCCCACGACGATGGCAAATCTCCGGCATCAACTCGCGCAGGTTTTGGAAAAAGGCGACGTTGTGCGGAATCGTGTTGCGATCCGGCAAAACCCAGTCGGGATCGTCCAAGTTGAAGTGGATCAGGCTGGCCATGTAGTCCCAGCGCCCAAGGTTCAGTCCGATGATGTGGTCGCGCAGGTTGTAAGCGAACTCTTCCATCTGAAATGCCAGCGGGTGAGATTCGACGAGCGCCATGCACTTGATGTAGTTGTGCGGCAGGCCGCGCCATTTGGCCAGCATCTGGAACAAATCGCGCCACCACAGCGCTTCTTCCGCGGACTCCGATTTCGGAATATAGATGCAAAGCGGGTGCTTCAGTTCCGTGGGATCAATTGCGTAGAAAAGTCGCGCCACATCGAACAGTGACGCAGAAGCCAGTTCGCCCTCAATCAGACCAGCCTGGTTCAGGTGCAGTCCGCGCGGACGCGTGAAGATCACCGTGCTGCTGGGCTGAATGGTCACGGTCCGGTTGCGCTTCTTGTCGTAATAGCTGAGCTGCCCGCGCAGGCACGCGAGAATGTTGGCCACGCCCGTCTGGTGATGCGACCACTCGTTGACGCAGGAATCTTCCAGATCGAGCATCACGCCCGGCGCGCCCGAGTTCAGCATCTTGACGCAGAGTTCGGCATCGTCGGCGGGGCCGGTCATCTGGTTGCGCTGGTCCTGGCACCACTCCGGCAGCGGGATGCGCCAGCCGTTGCGCACCGTATCGGAAGGGAAGCGATGTGTGGGCTTGTCACCTTCGAGAGACCTTTGCAGCACCTCAGCCCGCTTTAACGCCAGCTCCTGCTGGCGGGGAGTGAGAGCCCGGTGCAGCGGCAGGAAGAACTCCACAAAGCCAGCGGGAAGATCGCGCAACGGATCGAACTCAGGCGGCGTGCGGTTGATTGGGTTGAGCAGGGTGCCGGCTTCGGGCGCGGATACTGCGGTGGACATCATGGTCTCGGGCTCCTCGGTTGACTCTTGCATGTGTAGTATGCTGAACATAGATTCGTAATACGGGCCGATCCTATGCCGGAGCCCAACTCTGGTCAAGCGGTATGTTCAATATACCGAACATGCATTCACTTTATTGTCCGTCCGTCGTTTGCTACGATAACGATTTGGCTATGTCCTCCAACCACGACTCTCCTTCAGTTGCCGTCGAACGGGCGCTCGCCATGCTGGAGGCGGTGGCCCAGGAACCCGAAGGCCTCAGCAACGCCGATATCAGCCGCAAGCTCCAGATTCCAAAGAGTTCGGCCAGCTACATCCTGCGCACCCTGGAGACGCAGGGTTATTTGAACCGGGACGCGGACAGCGGAAAATACCGTGTCGGCCTGAAGATTCTGAGCCTGAGCCGGGGTGCGTTGAGCGGGATTGATGTGCGCGAGGTCGCGTTGCCCATCATGCGCCACTTGGTGGAGAAGACCGGCCTTACCTGTCATCTGGCGATTCTGGATGGGGCGGACGCTGTCTACATTGAGAAGGTCGAACCGCCCGGATTCATCCGCATGGACACCTGGGTCGGCCGCCGCATGCGCGTTCACGCCACGAGCGTGGGCAAAGCGCTGGTGGCATATATTCCGCAGGAGCGGCTCGAAAAAATTGTGTCCGAGCGCACCATGGAGAAACGTACTCCGAAAACCATCACCACCATTCCGCGATTTCTGAAAGAACTAGAGAAGGTGCGTACGCAGGGCCATGCCGTCGACGACGAAGAGAACAACCTGGGAGCGCGATGTGTGGGCGCGCCGGTGTTCAACCAGCAAGGCGCGATCGAGGCCAGTGTGGGCCTGAGCGGCACCACGAACCAAGTCAACGCCCATACCATGCCGCGCATTCTGGAAGCCTTGAAGGACGCGGCGCGGCATGTCTCCATGCAGTTGGGCTATCGCGCTCCGCACCGCCGCGTCGGGGTATAGCGACTCTTTGGGCTGGGCGCACACTCCACATGAGCAACGACGGTTCCATCGGCGAGATCGTTCGCCACTACAGCGACGTCGACGAAGCCTCGCGTCTTCGCAGTGGATGGTTCCAACTCGAGCAGGCGCGCACGCAGGAACTGATTCTCCGCCACCTGCCTCCGGCTCCGGCCACGATCATCGACGCCGGCGGAGGCGCGGGAGCCTACGCCTGCTGGCTCGCCGCTCGCGGATATCACGTGCACCTGATTGATCCCGTTGCTAAACATGTAGCGCAAGCGCGGACGGCGTCAGCCTTGCAGCCCGAACATCCGCTCGCTTCCACCGAAGTTGGCGACGCGCGCAACCTGCCCCACGGCGATGCCACTGCAGATGCAGTACTGCTTCTGGGGCCGCTCTACCATCTTGTCGAAAGGGAAGACCGGCTCGCCTGCCTGCGCGAGGCGCATCGCGTTCTCCGCCCGGGAGGCCTCATCTGGGGCGCGGGCATCAGTCGTTTCGCGTCGCTGTTGGATTCGCTGTCGAGCGGATTCTTCGATGATCCTGCCTTCGCACCGATCCTGGCGCGCGATTTGGAAGAAGGTCAGCACCGCAACCCCACAGGCAATCCACTTTATTTCACGGATGCCGTCTTTCATCGCCCAGACGAACTGTCGCGTGAGTTTCTCGATGCCGGATTCCGAGATGTGAAGTTGGTCGCGATCGAGGGGCCGGGCTGGCTGGCGCGGAATTTCGATCGTCTGTGGAAGGACCTGCAACAGCGCGAGCGCCTGCTTGCCGTGGTACGCAAGGTCGAGAGCGAGCCCGCCGTGCTGGGCGCGAGTTCGCACATCATGGCCATCGGACGAAAATATCGCAGCAATTTCCACACCTGCGTTTTGACGGCCAGAAAAGCGCCGTCTACGCCGCGGCTAGTGTCGGTCGGCGATACGTCAGGTTGCCGACCATCGGATTAACCAGTCGCACCATGTCCTTCCAGTTCATGCGAACCAGTTCGCGATGCGTGCCCGCGCTGAACGTAATCTCTTCGTTGTCCGCGAGACCCGCGTCCGCGTACACGGGCATGTCGTACAGAAGCCCAAAGGGAGGCATCGCGCCCGTTTCGCAGTCGGGGAAAGCATCTTTGAACTCGCGTTCGGAAGCGATTTCGACCGTCTGCGCGCCCGTCATAACTCTCAGTCGATCGAGATCTACATGGAGCGATGCCGGGACGACCGCCATCGCCAGAATACTGTCGATCTTGACGATCACGGTTTTCGCCAGCTTCTTGCCTGAAACGTGTACTAGAGCTGCGATCCCTTGCGCGGTGTAGGCAAGGGAATGAGAAATCACCAGGTACTTAATTTTGTGAGTGTCGAGAAATTCACGAAGCTTGGTCAGCTGCATAAGACCTCCTCGCGGGATGGAATCAGCCGAAAGTTGAGGGGCCCACTTGCGCCGTTTGTTCTGTAGTAAACAATTCTATTTCGGACGCGCACGGTCCTTCGGTGACCAGGATCACTGCACTTTGCAGAAGGAGTGTGATCCACCCATTCCGGGGGCAAGTGATCTGGGTCACAGCACATCGACCTGAGAGCGAGGAGAATTCAAACTGCGGAAGTAAGCCAGCCAATTCGGCCCATCGATAACGGCTCGCTTCAGCCTGGCTGCCGAATGCGACACAAGGCCGAGCGATCCCCTTTCACGGGCATCACGCGAAGGAGGGGATATGAAATCCAGGAGAGGTTCCGGAACGAAAACCGAGCCCGCGGTCACGCTTTTGCAGCCGTGTGAGCCTGAGGCCTTGCAGTGGGACATGCAACAGATTCAACTGGCCATTGCCCGCAGAGCGTATGAGTTGTTCGAAGCGCGCAACCGCGAACACGGCCACGATTGGGAAGACTGGTTTCAGGCGGAGTCGGAATTGCTGCGGCCGGTATCCATTGTGATTTCTGAATCCGCGGACCGGTTCAGTATTCGCGCCAATGTTTTCGGTCTTGAATCGAATGAACTCAAGGTCAGCATCGAGCCCAGACGAATCGCCATCCTGGGAAGAAAAGAAGCCCGCGCGGTGGCCGAGGCCGAGGAGACACGACCCGCCGATCCCTATCCTGAACATGTCTTGCGGCTCATCGACATTTCTTCGGAAGTCGATCCCGATGGCGCGGTGGTTGAGCTGCAATCCGGCATTCTGAAGTTTGAACTGCCCAAGGTTTCGAAACTGGAAGCGGATGCAGCCAGAGCCGGCAAGGCTTGAGCCAGGGTTCCTTGCCGGTCACGAAGAGAGGACATTTCTATGCGAATTCCTCAGATCATTATGGGTGCGGGACTTGTGGTTCTAGTTGTGCTGCTGCTCAGTCCGCAGCGGCACGCTCCTGCCTATGACGCCGCCGCCGAAGTCACCCTCCACGGAGTGGTAGGAGACGTACAGAGTTTCTACTGCCCCGTCAGTGGCGACGAGGGAACTCACCTTACAGTCGTGACGGACACCGGGAAAGTGCAGGTGCACGTTGCCCCGAGTCGCTTCCTGAGCGGCCAGCGCTGGACCTTCTTTAGAGGGGACGTGGTCGACGTAGTCGGATCCCGGATCATCTACCACGGGCACGAAGCGTTGATCGCCCGCACGATCGTGCGAGGCAGCCAGACCGTCGCTCTTCGAAAGGCGGACGGAAAGCCGTTGTGGGTACGATAGCGCCGAGACTGATCGCGCGACTGGGTGGTTGTTCACTCAAGCCGTGTTGGAGGCACGTGGCAAACAGGCTACCCTTGCCCACATCTTTCGCATTTACGACAGGGCTGGTCCGCTTCAGTACTTCACAATTGCCGCGAACGATTTCGGATCCAGCGAAGCTCCGCCCACCAGCGCGCCGTCTATCTCTTCCTGCGACATGAGAGCTTTGGCGTTCTCCGGCTTCACCGACCCTCCGTAAAGAATTCGCAGTTGCGCGGCGAATTCCTCACCAAATATCTCAGTTGCTTCGCGGCGGATCACCGCATGCGCCTCGGCGGCAAGTTCCGGCGTTGCGGTCTTGCCCGTGCCGATCGCCCAAACTGGTTCATAAGCGACGACCAGCTTCGCCGCTTTCTTTGCGGAAATCGCATGGAACGCCCGCACGCACTGGCGGCGGAGAACGTCGTCGGTGAGTCCGGCCTCGCGTTCTTCCAACACTTCTCCGACACAGCAAATAGGATTGAGTCCCGCTTCCAATGCGGTTTTCAGGCGCAGGTTCACCGTATCGTCGGTCTCGCCAAAGTACTGCCGACGCTCCGAGTGTCCAATGATCACATGCGTCACGCCCAGCGCCAGCAATTGCCCCGTCGAAGTCTCGCCAGTGAATGCGCCTTCTTCTTTCCAGTGAACATTCTGTCCACCGATGGCGACATTCGATCCCTTGGCCGCATCCAGCGCCGCAGGCAGGTCCAGAAATGGTGGGCATACGACGATTTCGTCGCGAGTGTGTCCCGAGACCATTGGCAGAAAGTCGCGGAAGAATTCGCGAGTCTGATCGGGAGTCTTATACATCTTCCAGTTGGCGGCCATTACTTTTGTTCTCATGAGTGAGCCTTTTCAATTCGGAATGAGGAAGTGGTGTTCGAACTGTGAAGTTTTTCGGCGGCGCGCTCGTATGCGCGCAGAGTTGAGACGTCAAAGAGGACGAATCGACATTTCGTGACGCGCTTTGCAGCAGCGAGAGCCTCGATCGTCGCGGAAATTGCGATCGGCGCCGCTTCGGTCACGGGATATCCGTACGCGCCGGTTGAGATCGCAGGAAATGCCAGCGAACTAAGAGCATGCTCGTCGGCAAGCCGCATTGACTCGCGGTGACAGCTGGCCAAGGTTTCTGCTTCACCGTGTTCACCGCCGCGATAGGTTGGACCGACCGTGTGAATCACGTGCGTGGCCGCCAGTCGTCCGCCAGTAGTAATGACCGCTTTCCCGGCGGGCAGGCTTCCGATCTTGCCGACGATCTGCCGGCACTCCGCGAGGATCGCCGGTCCCCCGGCATCGTGAATCGCACCATCGACTCCGCCACCGCCCAGAAGAGATGAGTTCGCGGCATTCACGATGGCGTCGGTAGTTTCCTGCGTGATATCGGCAGGACCGTGAATCTCAATGGCCTTGCCGCCATCGAGCAGAAGCCGAATTGTGAAGCTTTGCACGCCAGTGTCCAGGAGGGTCACGTTTTATCAGTCACTTCTTTCCTCTGAGGCTCGGCGAGAGGAGCTAAGGTCCGGGGTCCGGCGTCGCCTTGGTTTCCTACTTCTTGTCCGTCAGGGCTTCGACTCCGGGCAGTTTCTTGCCTTCCAGAAATTCCAGCGACGCGCCGCCTCCGGTCGAAATGTGCGTGATCTTGTCGGCAACGTCGGCAGCATGCACGGCCGCAACCGAATCGCCTCCGCCCACAATCGAAATGGCCCCGGCGTTGTCCGCCACCGCATGCGCGATCTTGAACGTCCCGCGCGAAAAGCCTGGCACTTCGAACACGCCCATCGGTCCGTTCCATACGATCGTGCGGGCTCCGGATACTTCCTCGGAGAAAAGTTCGATCGTCTTCGGTCCGATGTCGAGTGCCATTTTGTCAGCAGGAATGGGCTGGCCTTCGCCGATCTGCTGTACGACAGCGTTCGCCTCCGGCTTCAAAGCGACGACATGATCGACGGGCAACAGGAATCTCAGATTCCGTTTCTTGGCTTCCGCCAGCAACTGCTTGGCAAGATCGACCTTGTCGGCTTCGAGCAGCGACTTCCCGATCTCGTGCCCCTGCGCCTTGAGGAAGGTGTAGGCCATACCTCCGCCGATAATCAGCGAGTCGACTTTGTGCATCAGGTTCTGAATCACGCCGATCTTGTCGCTGACCTTGGCGCCGCCGAGAATCGCCACGAAGGGCTTCTCGGGATGTTCCAAAGCCTTGCCCAGATATTTCAGTTCCTTCTCCATCAGCAATCCGGCCGCGGATTGCTTTACGAACTTGGTAATCCCTGCGGTCGAGGCGTGGGCGCGATGCGCCGACCCGAACGCGTCGTTGACGTAGTACTCGGCGAGATTAGAAAGCTGCTTTGCGAACTTCTCGTCGTTCGCTTCCTCCTCGGGGTGGAAGCGCAAATTTTCGAGGAACAGCGTCTGACCCTTCTCCAGTTGAGTCGCGACTTCTTCCGCTTCAGGACCAACGCATTCGGGACAGAATCCGACGTTTTCGCCGCGCGCCAGTTCCTTGTCGAGCAGCATGCGCAGCCGCTCGGCAACGGGCTTGAGGCTCATTTTCGGATTGGGTTTGCCTTTAGGTCGCCCCAGATGCGACGCCAGGATCAGGCGCGCCCCGTGGCGCAGGGCGTATTCGATCGTTGGCAGCGTCTCGCGGATGCGGGTGTCGTCCATGACGCGCCCGTCTTCCAGCGGCACATTAAAGTCGACGCGCATGAAAATACGATTGCCATTGAGCGGAAGATCACGAATGGAAAGCTTGGACATGGCTGGTCGTCCTTTTATAGGCGGTATAAGGAAGCGAGCCAACCGCGCGATTATTGCGTCGCAAAGAGCGCGACGCGCCGCGCGGCTCACCCAGGTCCCTCGGCGGGCAAACTGCGCCCGCCTCAGGATGACAAATCGTTCTTTACAGTCCCTTGCTGGCGATGTAGTTGATCAGGTCGCGGACGCGGCAGGAGTATCCCCACTCGTTGTCGTACCAGGAGATCACCTTCACGCAGTTGCCGCCGACCACCATGGTGCAGGGCGAGTCTACGATCGACGAACGCGCATCGCCCTTGAAGTCGGACGAAACCAGTTCATGCTCTTCGTAGCCGAGATATCCCTTCAACGGCCCGGACTCCGACGCTTTCTTCAGCGCCGCATTCACTTCTTCCTTGGTCGTCTTCTTCTCCACCCATACCACGAAATCGACCACCGAGACGTTGGGCGTCGGCACGCGCATGGAGAATCCGTCGATCTTACCGCCCAGCTCCGGAATCACCAGTTTCAAAGCCTTGGCCGCTCCGGTCGTGGTTGGGATCATGGAAAGCGCGGCTGCGCGGGCTCGGCGCAGATCCTTGTGCGGGAAGTCGAGAATCACCTGGTCGTTGGTGTAGGAGTGAATCGTCGTCATCGTCCCGCAGACGATCTTGAATTCGTCCTGAATCACCTTGGCCACAGGCGCCAGACAGTTCGTGGTGCAGGAAGCGTTCGAAATAATGTGATGCTTCGCGGCGTCATACTTCTCGTGGTTCACGCCCAGCACAACGGTGACATCTTCATTCTTCGCCGGAGCCGAGATGATGACCTTCTTCACTGGCCCGCGCAGATGCTTCTTGGCGTCGTTGGCATCGGTGAAGCGGCCGGTCGACTCAATCACAACCTGCGCGCCCACGGACTCCCAAGGCAGCGCGGCCGGGTCTTTTTCTTTGAACACTTTGATGGTCTTGCCGTCGACCGTAATGCTGTCAGGGCCGGCCGAAACTTGATTCGGAAGGTTGCCCAGAACCGAGTCGTACTTCAGAAGGTGGGCCAGGGTTTTAGGATCCGTCAGGTCGTTCACCGCGACGAAGTCCAGATTTGGGTCTTTGAGCGAGGCGCGCAGCACGTTGCGACCGATTCGTCCGAAGCCATTGATGCCTACTTTGATTGCCATGTTTCCTCCGTAGATTTATGAAGGCGTGATCAGGTTGAGTTGACGGTTGAGTTGTAAACCTATGATGTTAGCAGGGAAGGGGAATGGACGTAAATGACGGTGGTGACTTTTTGCGTAACCACGGTTCCGATCACGGAATGGGGTGCGCCGAATCACTGACATCGGCCGTAGCGCCGCCGTCCCGGCGGTTGTCGCGGAGGCGTCCCGCCCCGCACCCGACCAACGAATTGAGGCTCGGCCACGCCGCCGTCCCGCGGGGCTGCTGATGGGAGCAAATCGCCCTGCGCGTGAGCGTTGCAGCTTCGCATTTGACGCGTCGACGACTCGATGAGCGCTATTGCCTGATTTTGCCAGCGATAGGATTCACTCTCGCTTTCGCGAGTTTGAATGTCGCGAGCGCACTCTCGGACATCTTCTTCCTTCGCAGATAGATCGAGGACTAGGGCCCCTATTTCGCGTCAACTGCAAAGTCAAAAGCACTCCAACCTACCAGGAAGCCGTATTCACCGGGTTCCGGCGCTGTGACTACAAAACGGTACGACGATTCGCCGTACTTGCTTACGGCAAACGGGATCGCGCCCACGCGCTGGGTGTTCGCTCCTCCGAAAAGCTTACCTTTCGCGGTCGCGACCACCGCCTCGCGATTATTCCCTCTTCTTGCGAATTGATATAACTCGAAACTCTCGGGGTTTGTGCATCGAACGACGAACTCCAGATTCTTCCCGCTCTTGAGGCGGAAGGACGATGCGGGATCCGGCATCTGAACCGACCCTTGCCCGCCAGTGAGCCCTTTTCTGCCGCTAATGACTTTTACTGGTTCCTTCGGGAGCGGCTTTAAAGGCTGATCGGTGGCGTCCAGGAGGTACACAACTCCTGCCGCCTCCGGCTCCATGCCTTTCATGGGTTCTGCCACTTTCGTTGCAGCGACAGGCGCCGTCGCACCGGGCTTCAACGCTTCCAGGTCAGTCCTGTACGTTGTTGTGCCCTCTGCCAAATTCATCTTTTCTTCTCGATCGCGGTAGCCGTCGAGCGACAGCCGAACACGGTGCTCGCCAACGGCGAGGTTGGAGACTTTCAGGCGACCCTCCGTATTCGTCTTTCCCACGAACTCGTCATCCACATAAACCTGCGCCGCTCCGGGAGTGGACCCAAGGAGAAGAGTGGCCGTGCCGCGTGTGTCCGCCGTCGGCGCAGGAAGCTGCAGCGCCAGATCGCGAAGCCTCGTCAAGAGGTCTTCTGTGGCACCAGCCGCGCGCAGCTCCTTTTCCGTCTCTGGATTCATTTGAAAATCAATCCCCTGCTCCCGCGCGATGGCAGCGACTCGATTGGGGGAGACCTCGCCCTTGAGCAAGTGAATGACAGCCTCTTTGGACAATGGCTTCTTTGCAACCTGCGCGGGGGCTTGCAGGAGCGAGAACATTACGCAAAGAATCAGCGCCACACCGACTGCACCTAGTTTTTTCATAGCTTCTCGAACCTCTCTCCACGAAGTCATGTCCTTCTTCCACAAGGAAACGATTATTGCTTCACAGCGCCCTCTGTGGCCTTGCCTTTTTGCGCGCGCTGGATTTTCTGGTGAAGCTTCACATTCGCGCGATCGAGCTTCAAACCTTGCTGATAAGACTTGATCGCTTCGTCGTATTCCCCATTGTCGTAATGAAAGTCGCCTTCCGTCACCGCACCTTTGACTAGCTTCTCGATTTCGAGCGAGTTGCTTCTCGGGGTCACTGCGGTTGAGGCCACAGCTGCGGTGGGTTCGGGAATCGCAACTCGGGGGTTCGCAGCGGGTGCGGTCAGCTGGGGACCTTCCTGAACGACCGGCTGCGCGGACCGAGGCACTGTGAGACCGATTCGTGATTCGCCTGTGTTTTCTTCGGGCCGAGGTTGTGCTGCCGGCACCGTCTGGCTGGCGGCAGCGCCTACAGCCTGGGGCGGCGCAGTCGGTGGTTGTACAGTTGAAGTCCCCGAACTGCCTCTACCGAAATACCACCCACCGATGGCCAGTACAACCACCGCAACTGCCGTTGAGGCCCACACGCCCCAGCGTAGTGAAGTCGCCGGCAGAGGCCCTCCCGGCTGGGCCGGACTAAAGGCGTGCCGAAGCTGGCTTGGCTCTGTGGCGATGGGTGTCCACTCGGGGGCACATGCTGATTGGTCGACGAACGCCTCACTGGGCCGCGCCACGCCAGTTTCTGCCAGCTCCAGTTGCTCTATGAGCGCCTTGGCACTCGCGGGCCGAAGATCACGATCTTTTGCGAGGCAGCGCATCACAACGCTGGCAATGGCCTCGGGAATGTGTAGGTCCGGGCAAAGCGTCTGAATCGGCGTTGGGGGTGTTTGCATATGCGCCAGCAGCATCCCCATGGTCGTGTCGGCCTTGAAGGGCAGCTCGCGTGTAAGCATCTGGTACATGACAATCCCCAGCGAATAGATGTCCGAACGACCGTCGAGCTCGTCGCCGCGCTTTCCTGCTGCCTGTTCGGGCGACATATACTGTGGCGTTCCCACGACCATGCCCGTGCCTGTTAAGGTCATTCCGGAGATTTCGCCGCAAAGTCCAGCCTCTTTGACCTTAGCGATCCCGAAGTCGAGAATCTTGGCTTGCTCGCCTGCTAGCGTTTCGACCAACACGATGTTGTCTGGCTTGATGTCACGGTGAACCATGCCCAGACGGTGAGCCGCATCGAGAGCTGAGGCGGCTTGCTTGATAATGGAGCAGACGCGCGGGACCGGTAGAGGGCTCTGGCTCTGAATCAGTTTCTTCAGGCTGGCGCCGTCGATGAACTCCATGACGATAAACGGGCGGCCGTCCTCAGCTTCGTCAATATCGTCCACGCGCACTGCATTTGGGTGTTGGAGTTTTCGTGTGATGACCGCTTCGTGCTCGAAGCGCTTGACGAACGTCGCGTCGCTGGCCAACTCCTGGCCTATCACCTTCAGGGCGCGTATCTCGCCAAAACGCAGATGCAGAGCCTTATAGACGCTTCCCATGCCGCCCTGACCAACTTTGCTCAGGATTCGGTACTTGCCGCGGACAACCGCTCCCTCCGACCACACGCCCAGTTCGACTAGCTTCGCGCCATCGCGCGGGCAGAGTGTGAAGTCAACGGGGTAAGCTAAGCCGCAGGTAGGGCAGCTATTCATGGCGAGGCATTCCACCAACTAATACGGGATAAGGAGATGTGGTACAGCGGATTGCGCCCATCGTGAATTTGATTGTGCTTCTTCCCGCCCGATGGACCATCACGAGCACCGTTCAATGCCACACGAACGAGCGCATCATGTCAGTGACGCGGGTCACATCCAACGGTTGGTGCGCCAAGGGCCCAACTGCTGCAAAATCTCCATAGCACTCATCAACCCCTGACTCCGCCACCCCGTCCCAATCTGTGACCCCCGTCACCAACCCGAGCGACCATTGTCACTGCCCACGAGCGGCCCCCATCCTCTAATGGAATAGCGGAGAGAACGGTCGATACCGGCATCCATCCCCGCAAGATTCACTGACCAAGAGGGCTGCATGGTTAACGATGACGTTGTGAAATGCCCGCTGTGTGGCGGGTTTACTCACATCGAGAAGCCCGATCTGCTGGCGGCTCTGAAGAACCCCCGTCTGCGCGAACAGGTCGAACAGTACATCACCGAACTACTGAAGTCCCCGGTGGAGGACTTGACCCCGGTCGGTGCCACCCAGGCAGGCCGCGATTTCCAGAAAGACGTTCATAGCTGGAATCCCTGCGTGCCCATGTGGAAGAGAAGCCCGAAAGAGTGAGTCTCCGGGACGCGAAACTGGTGCAGAGAGACTTGCAGTCGGCCGCGTTTCCGCGAGAAGGGCTGAGGAAAGGTGCGTCTATGAAAGCGAAGAAGATTTTGATTCTCGGTGCCGCGGGAAGAGATTTCCACAACTTCAACGTAGTGTTTCGCGGCAACGCTGACTATAGCGTGGTGGGGTTCACCGCGACCCAGATCCCGGGCATCGCCAACCGGCGCTATCCGACGGAACTTGCCGGGCCGCTCTATCCGGCAGGCATCCCGATCTTCGAGGAGAAGGATCTGGAGCGGCTGGTCGACGAGCACGAGGTCGATGCGGTCGTCTTCTCCTATAGCGACATTTCGCACGCCAACCTGATGCATCTGGCCTCGCGCGTGGTGACCACTGGAGCCGATTTCTGGCTCCTCAGCTCGGAACGCACTCAGCTCAAGGCATCCGTACCCGTGGTATCCATCTGCGCCGTGCGCACCGGTTGCGGCAAGAGCCCGCTCGGCCGCCTCGTAACCTCAGAACTGAAACGCGAGGGCTGGAAGCCGGTCGTCGTGCGTCATCCCATGCCTTACGGCGATCTGGCGGCGCAGGCCGTGCAGCGCTTCGCTGTGATGGACGATCTGGACAAGCAACTGTGCACCATCGAAGAGCGCGAGGAGTACGAGCCGCATCTACGCGAGGGCACCATCGTCTATGCCGGGGTCGACTATGGCCGAATCCTGCGCCAGGCGGAGAAAGAAGCCGACATCGTCATCTGGGACGGCGGCAACAATGACACCCCGTTCTACGCCTCCGATCTCGAGATCGTAGTCGTCGACCCGCATCGTCCAGGGCATGAACTGGCCTACTATCCGGGTGAAGTGAACCTCCGCCGCGCCGATGTGGTGGTCATTAACAAAGTAGATACGGCCGCCCCGCAGGACGTCGAAACCGTGCGGAAGAACGTGCGGGCCAGCAACGCCAAAGCGGTGGTCGTCGAGACTGCTTGCCGCGTCGCCGTCTCTGCGCCGGAACTCATCAAGGGCCGCAGGGTACTGGTGGTTGAGGATGGTCCGACCCTCACCCACGGCGAAATGCCTTACGGCGCCGGAGTGGTAGCCGCACGCCAATGCGGCGCCGCCGAACTGGTCGATCCGCGGCCCTTCGCGGTGGGCTCAATCCGCGGGACCTACGAGCGTTATTCGCACTTGACCAGCCTGCTGCCGGCAATGGGTTACAGCGCCATCCAGCGCCACGAATTGGAAGAGACGATCAACCGCGTCCCGTGCGACCTGGTGCTGGTCGCGACTCCTATCGACTTGGGACACCTGATCAAGCTGAACAAGCCCAGTCTGCGCGTGACCTACGAAGTCGAGGACTTGACTCATCCCGGAATGGCCGAGATTCTGGCTCGGTTCACCAGGGAGCGGGCCGGAGTGGGGGTCTAGGCAACGACTCCACACTCACGGCAAAGTGTGATTGCAGTCACAGCCCGGTTTTTGGCCCAGGCATATACCGAAGAGTGTGGATTGTCTCTTGCGCGGTCATGCCTCCGCGAGGTATGCCATGCCCAGTCTTCGGGAAGTCGCGCGTATCTCCCTCAAAAACATGCTGGTTTCGCAGCCTTCTCCCCAGCGTCGATCGGGGCGTTGCAGTTTGCGGTCGCCGTGGCGCGTGGCTGTAGGCGTGGTCCGCCGGGACTCGGGTCCGGTGCTTACGGTACGAATTTGAGTTTCAAAGCGCTCCAGAGCTACTGCTGAGTGGTTCGCAGCGGCTGGCGCCAAAAGAATACGGAGGAAAGTTATGCTAATCAGCAAGCAGCAGGCCCTCGATTATCACAATGGGCCCCGCCCCGGAAAGATTGAAGTCACACCGACCAAGCCCTGCCGCACGCAGCGCGATTTGAGTCTGGCGTACACGCCGGGCGTGGCCGAGCCTTGTCTCGAAATCGAGAAGAATCCGCACGACGCCTACAAATACACCGGCCGGGGCAATCTGGTTGCCGTGCTGAGCAATGGCACCGCGGTTCTCGGACTGGGCGACATCGGCGCCCTCGCCGGAAAGCCGGTCATGGAAGGCAAGGCCGTGCTCTTCAAACGCTTTGCCGACGTCGATGTCTTCGACATTGAGGTCAACAGCCACGATCCCGAAGAAATCATCAAGCTCTGCCAGCTGCTGGAGCCCACGTTTGGCGGCATCAATCTCGAAGACATCAAAGCGCCCGATTGCTTCCAGATCGAGGAGACGCTGCGCAAGACCATGAAGATTCCCGTTTTCCACGACGATCAGCACGGGACCGCGATCATTTCAGGCGCGGCGCTGCTCAATGCGCTTGAAGTCGTGGGCAAGGACATTGGCAAGGTGCGCGTGGTTTTCAACGGCGCCGGAGCGGCCGGCATCGCCTGCGCCGAACACTATGTGCGCCTGGGAGTGAAGCGCGAGAACATCATTCTTTGCGACACGAAAGGTGTTGTCTACAAAGGCCGCAAAGAAGGCATGAACAAGTACAAAGAGCGCTTCGCGCAGGACACAAAACTGCGCACGCTGGCCGAGGCCCTGGTCGGCGCCGATGTCTTCGCCGGGCTTTCGGTAAAGGGTGCGATCAATCAGGATATGGTCCGCACCATGGCTCCCGACCCAGTCGTCTTCGCCATGGCGAATCCCGATCCCGAAATCACTTACGAAGAAGCGAAGGCCGCTCGCGGCGATGTCATCATCGCAACCGGTCGCTCGGACTATCCCAACCAGGTCAACAACGTCCTCGGGTTCCCGTTCATTTTCCGAGGCGCGCTCGACGTGCGCGCCGTTGCGATCAACGAGGAAATGAAGCTGGCGGCCACCCACGCCCTGGCCGATCTGGCCAAGGAAGACGTCCCCGATTCCGTATGCCGCGCGTACGGAGTGCCGCGGCTGCAGTTTGGCCGCGAGTATCTCATTCCCAAGCCCTTCGATCCGCGGGTGCTGATGTGGGAGGCGTCCGCCGTGGCGGAGGCCGCCATGCGCAGCGGAGTCGCCCAGGAACCGGTCGATCTCAATACCTACCGCGCTCAACTGGAGCGGCGCTTGGGCAAGGCCTACGAAGTCTCACGCACCATGATTCACAAGGCTCAGGCCAATCCCAGACAGGTGGTATTTCCCGAGGGCGACAACGAGAAAATCCTGCGCGCCTGTCACGTGCTGGTCGAAGAGAATATCGGCAAGCCGATCCTGCTCGGGGAGCCGGGGAGGATTCAGAACCGGGCGCACGAGTTCGGTGTGAATCTTGACGGCATGCAGATTGTCGATCCAGCAACGTCAGCGCATCGCGAAGCCTACGTTCAGGAACTATTCCGCCTGCGGCAGCGGCGTGGCGTCACCATGCAGGAGGCCGCGACGCTGATCGATGACCGGAACGTCTTTGGCTCGATGATGGTGCACATGGGCGATGCGGATGCTCTGGTTTCCGGCGTGACCCAGCACTTTCCCGACACCATTCGTCCGGCGCTGCAGATTGTTCGCATGCGCGAAGGCCTGCACCGGGTCTCCGGCTGCTACGCCGTCATCACGCGCAAAGGAGAAGTCTTCTTCCTCGCCGATACCAGCGTGAACATTGAGCCCACGGCGGAGGATCTGGTTGAAATCGCGCTCTGCACCGCACATATGGCGCGTCGCTTCGACCTTATACCGCGGGTCGCGATGCTGTCGTTCTCCAGTTTCGGTGGCGTGGACCATCCTATTTGCACCAAAGTGCGCAAGGCGGTGGAAATGATCAAGTTTGCCGACCCCACGCTGATCGTCGACGGCGAAATCATGGCGGACGAAGCTCTTTCTCCCGAGATCATCGAAGAGCAGTATCCGTTCAGTTCACTGAAGGGCGGTGCCAACGTGCTGATCTTCCCCGACTTGGCGTCGGCTAACATTGCTACGAAGCTGGTGGCGAAGATCGGCGGCGGCGAACTCATCGGCCCCATTCTCATGGGGATGAGCCGTCCGGTGCACGTACTGCAGCGCACCGCGACCGTCGAAGAGGTCGTCAACGTGGCGGCCATCGCCGTGGTCGATGCGCAGGAAAGCGATACCTACGGGCATCCACGAGTACATGTACCGGTCGAGCCTGAACTGGTAGGCGAAGACTGATAGTCTAGGAGAAGGAGAGCTTCACAGGGAGAATTTCGCGCATGTCCACGCTTTGGAACTTGCGTTACGCGCAGCGCACGCTTGGAGTCAAGAGCTCTGCCATCCGTGAACTGCTGAAGGTCACGCAAAAGCCGGGAATCATTTCTTTCGGCGGCGGACTGCCTGCCCCGGATGTGTTCCCGGTGAAGCGCTTCGAAGAAGCCTGCCACAAAGTCCTCACCGAACATGGCGCACAGGCCCTGCAGTATGGGGCAACCGAAGGCTATGAACCGCTGCGCGAGATGATCGCCAATAACCTGTCTCGCTACCGCATCCTGGCCAAAGCCGAAAATGTCCTCATCACATCCGGCTCGCAGCAGGCGCTCGACCTGATCGGCAAACTGCTTATCAACCGTGGAGATCGCGTCGTGGTGGAAGCCCCCACCTATCTGGGTGCCCTGCAGGCGTTCAACGTTTACGGTGCGCAGTATGTCTCCGTCCCGGTCGACGATGACGGCCTGCTCACCGATCAACTGGAACCGAGTCTTCGCTCCGGCCCGAAGTTCATGTATGTGCTGCCCAACTTCCAGAACCCAGCGGGAGTGACGCTGTCGGAAGGCCGCCGCCACCAACTCATTCTGCTCGCTGACAAGTACGGCATCCCGATCATCGAAGACGATCCCTACGGCCAGTTGCGTTACGAAGGCGAGCACCTCGCGCCGTTGGTAGTACTCGACCGCGAAAACCTGCGCCGCGACAACGGTTTCACTCTCGGCAACGTCATTTACCTGAGCACCTTCTCGAAAACGCTGGCGCCGGGAATCCGTCTGGCGTGGATCGTCGCCCCCGAAGATGTGATCAGCAAGCTGGTGCAGCTGAAGCAGGCCGCAGACCTGCACACCTCCACCTTCAATCAGTACGTTGCCTACGAGGTGGCCCGCGACGGCTTCCTCGACCAGCACGTGAAGCTCATTCGCCAGGTTTATCGCGAGCGCCGCGACGCCATGCTCCACGCTTTGGAAGAGTACTTCCCGCACGAGGTGACCTGGACCCATCCCAAGGGAGGCCTTTTCCTCTGGGTGACCATGCCGGCGGGCGCCGACTCTCAAGTGCTATTGCCCGCTGCTCTGGCGGAGAATGTCGCGTTCGTCGCCGGAGACAGCTTCTACGCCAACAACGGCCACGAGGGCAGCCGCCACATGCGGCTGAATTTCTCGCATTCTCAGCCGGAGCAGATCCGCGAGGGCATCCGCCGCCTGTCGGTCGCCGTGAAGATGCAGTTGCGCGGAAGCCATCACCCCTCAACCGTCGGCCACTAAGCCGGTAGTGTCCTAATTTGACAAATTAGGACACTACCACTAAGCCCGAGTCTGCAGAGAGTGGTTTTGAATCGCGGAGGACTGAAAGCTAGCAGAATTGGTCTCACGACAAGGGGCTTGGGGAAGGGCACGGCTTCGAGCCGTGCCGCTATCGATCAGTTTAGGATATGGGCTTTAGCCTCTGGGGGACCTTTCCACTCCTTAACCGCTAGCGAGACCAGTTTTAGTGATCGCAATCACATTTTCCGGTGACGCAGGGCACCGCGTCTTTGGCAGCCAACACGCATACTGTAAATGTCCAGAGTGCGGCCGCATCAGGCTTTTCCTGATGGCTGAAAGCTGATAGCTGACGGCTGCTTTACAGGAGGTGATCTATGACCGTCACGGTTCTGATTGTGGTTGCCGTCCTCGCGCTAGCGGTTGGGCTCTTTGTGTTTCGTGCCATTCCTGGAGTCCGCGCGTACTTCGATTACCGAGGCAAACGCCTCATTACCTGCCCGGAAACCCATAAAGTCGAAGCCGTAGACGTCGCCGCGAAAGAGGCAGCCGTAGGCGCCTTTCTTTCCGAGCCCACGCTTCGGCTCACCGAATGTTCACGCTGGCCGGAACGTCAGGACTGCGGCCAGGAATGCCTGCAACAAATCGAGGTTGATCCCAAGAACTGCCTCGTCTGGAATATCGTTTCGAAGTGGTATGAAGGGAAGAGTTGCGTGTTTTGCCACAAACAAATCGGCCCGCTTCATCACATCGATCATGTGCCCGCATTGCTGGGGCCAGATCACATTACGGTCGAGTGGAAACAGATCCATCCGCAGGAATTGATGGATGTTTTTGAGAGCCACCGCCCCGTCTGCTGGAACTGCCACGTGGCCGAGACTTTCCGGCGCCTGCATCCCGAACTCGTTGTCAACCGGACGTTGGAACCTAAACGCATCCGGTAGCCGCAGTCAGGGAAGCGGACTGGCGCAACGACGTATCGCGAGGTGCAAAAGGCAGACCCGGCTCAGCGGGCCGCCTTTTCTGCCTGCTCGAATCTGGCCTATTTGCGCCCTCACCTAACGCCTCACGGATTCGTGCCTGTTCCGGCCACGTCGCTCTTGTGCTTGCGCGAAAGTTTGCGGTGGATGTCGGGCCAGAATTCCTTCACCACGATCGTAATGGTGTCGTAGCCGACCTGTGTGCCCCACACGCTGGCCGTGTTGGTTAGGGTCCGATCGGAAGGAATAAACATGTGAGGGTTCGTAGGTGTGCTGACGAACTTACTCCGTGGATGGTAGCTGTACGTGGAGATGGCGGCCGACAAGGCGCTCCCAACAATCTCAGAGTAGTTGAATTGCGAATGGCCAGAGTCCGTCCGAGTGACGAAGATTCGGCTGACGGCATAGCCGGTACGGTGCGCGAATCCGCCCTGCCCCGACGGAAAAAAACGGGGATCTTGGTGGAGAAGCGAAGGAAGGACGGCGCCCGTCATGAAATTCTCGATCGTGCCGTCGGCGATTGCCGACCCGAACCGCTTCCCATAACCCGCGGCGCCCTGCCCAAAGCCGGGCTCGCTATTGTCCCCTTGGCTCATGCCGGACAAGAATGCGTACCAGGGATACTGGACGTAGTCGAATGAACCCAAGGCTACCACCGCAAACTTCTGCTTGGAGGTGAGCGGCACAATCTTCCCAGCGTTCTGCACCGTCAGGAAATTAGGCAGAGCGAAAAAAAGCCGGTCGTTCGATGTCCCCGCGACTTTGCCCTGGCCGCTTGGATCCTGACCACCCTTCTTGCTCGTGTCTTGCGGAGCGGGCTGAGCCGAAGTCGACGGCTGACCTTGTGCCGGAGTCTGCGCCTGAGTTTGTGCCGAGGGATCAGCGTTGGACGGCGGCGTGGTCTGTTGACCAGCCGAGTGCAATGCGAACACGCTCATGAATGCAAAAATGGCCGTGAAGTTTACCGCGAACTTAATGAACAAGCGTTCCCCCAATACGAAATCTGAACCGCGGTTGAAGGGCGATTGTTTTCATTCTACCAATCGCAGCCCATCCCTCCGCGTGGATCGGCGCTGTTTTACATTCATTTACAAAGCCGGTTGGAATGCAAGAAGAGGTGGCCTTGCGGTCGCCTGCTTCGTTCGAACGAATAGTTAGAAGTGGAATCCGATTTCCGCCGTCAGCGTGCGCGGTGTGACGTAGTGTGTCCCGCTGAACGTGGAAAGGAAGTTGTACAGCGCGTACTTGTTGGTGAGGTTGATGGCTGTAAGGCGCAGGCTCACCTTGTATTTGTCTCCGTGAAATATGTTGTCATGCCCGATGGCGACGTCGAACAGGCTTCGCTGCGCGATGCGTGGAGGATTCTTGTCATCGTTCTCGGTGTTCGGAGCCGGCACCTGCAACAGAGTCGATCCGAACTGCGATACAGGGCACGGATTAGGCAACGCCTGAGTCGGAGTCGCACGCAGCGATCCGCAGAAAAGGCCGGCTTCGAATTCCTGATCGGCACTTAGTGGCACTCCGAACGAGTCTGTCATCGCGATCGCCGGTTGACCGGTCGAAGTCGTGGTGGTCTGCGCGCAGTTGCCGCCGTAGCAGGGAGTCTGGCCAGCGACCAGCCCGCTGTCATAACGCCAGTTGAATCCGAACCACGGTCCCGTCTTCCAGGGCTGATATTGCAGGTGCGTAGTCAGATTGAATTTCTCGTCGTGATCAATCCGGAAGGGAACCGATCCCCCGGCCAAAACCGCCGAAGGAACCGCGCCGGCTCCTCCGATCTGCGGCGTGAAGAACCGCGCCGCCACGCTCGAGAAGACGGCAAGAGCCGAGAATCCATGGACGTTCGGCACGCTCACGCGCCCGGCATATCCCGGAATTTTCGACCGTTCCCACTCCACTGGAAACGTGATGGGAGTGTTGCCCAGAATGCTGAAGTCGTAGCCGTTGTGGGTGTACTTCCAGATGTACTCTCCGGAAAATACGAGATACCGGCCCAATGCCTGCTGAATTCCAGCATGAAATTCGTTGCGCCAGCCTGGACTCAAGGGCGTTACCTGACCTTGCGCGAAGCATCCCAGCAGCGGATTCAAAACGACGTTGTTGCATCCGTCACTGGCAAGCACTAAGTTTTCGTTGAATGGAGTTTCCAACACTCGCGCATAAGAGACGCGCAGCACGGTATTGGTCTTCTTTACGTTGTACGCGACTCCGACACGCGGCTCGGCTTCTCGATGAGTGGTGAGGGCGTTGTAGAGGTCGCCGCGTAGTCCCAAGTTCAGAGACCAAGCTCCCTTGGTGATGTTGTCGCGCACGTAGAGCGCGAGTTCCTTCACATCGGTGTGGCCGTTGAACGCATAGAGGCTGCCTCCGCCGGGCTGGGTTAGATCGTAGGGGAACAGACTCGTGCACGGTGCGTCGATGGCCTGGTGAGTAGCCGAGTTGTAACAAGGGACTCCGTTAGCGTCCACGAGCGAGGGAAGCAGAGTAGGATCGACAATTCCCAGTTGGTCGTTCTCGTTGAGAAGCGTCTGCTGATAAACCGCTCCTGCCTTGAGGTTGTGAATCCCCTTCACGTAGGAGAGATCGGAGTGCAGTCCAGCATTCGTGAGATTACGACTCTGTCCCACGGTCTCCCGTTGAAGATTTGTCGGCCCGAGATCGGCGAAAGGATTCCCGCTGGGGTAGTAATTGAACTGATCGCGCCTGACAAAAGCGCCGAGAGTGAACACGGCTGTGGAACTGAGCAGCCGGGTCCACGAGGGCGCGATGTTAAAGGTTTTGATTTGCGAGCGCTGGTCCGCTGCCCCCACGACCTTGCCGTTGGGGCCGAGGCCGCCGTTGCCGACCACAACGCCATTCCACGGCGTCGCGTTTTGCGAATCGAAATTGTTTGGTGTCTGAAACCACGATCGCGTGTAGCCGAGATTGAGGTGAATCGAGTCGGCAGTGGACAGTTGATAGTCCACCCGGTCGAACAGATTTTCTTCGTTCCCCCTATCGTGCATCACGATAAATTCCGGAGGATCCAGAAACCGCCCGCTGTTCAAGCCGCTTGCCGAAATGAAGTTGCCCCAATTCTTGCCACCGTAGGCAAGATTGAAGTCAACGTTGGAAGTCCCAAATGTGCCGTAGGAAGTCGTCAGGCTGCCGTGCGGCGTGGTGACGCCCTGTCCCGACTGAGTCGTGACGTTGATGACGACGCTGGTCTTGTCGCCGAACTCGGCCGGAGGCGCGCCCGCGATTACCTCCATCGACTGGATCGCATCGAGAGGAATCTGGTTGGAAAAGATCTTGCTCTGCTGATCCGTAATGGGCTGGCCGTCGACAGAGAACGAGTTCTCCGCATGATCGCCCAAGCCATGGAAGAGTCCATTCGAGTCGGCAGAGATTCCGGGAGTCGACAGCGTCACCAGCGAACTTACCGACGATGACTGGCTTTCGAGTGGCAGCTTGTCAAACAATCCGCGATCCACGTCGGTGTGGAACGTCGGATCGTTCTCCACCAGGTCGCCTCCCTCCGCTTCCACGGTCACGGCAGTAGTCGATCCCGCGACCGCGAGTTTGATGGAAAGGTTAATCGGCACTGAGGACCGCGGTTCCACATCCTGTGCAGACATCATGAAGCCAGCCGCCAGGACGCTGAGGTGGTAGGGATTGAAGGGGATGTTCGTGAACTCGAACTTCCCCGCACTGTCGGTGATCGTCGAACGATCGAATCCACTAACCGCGTTGCGGATTTCAACCTTAGCGTTGGGGACAACGGCTCCGGTTGGGTCGAGCACGGTGCCGTTGACAGAACCGGAATTACCCACCGATTGCGCACCTGCGATCGTGACGGCCAGCAACAGCGCGATCGCAGCCAATGCGGCAAGGCGCCACGCACAAGAATACCGATCAAGATGACGATGGAACGTAGGCATAAGGCCCTCCTAGTACGAAAGGAAAACAAGTAGGGAATCGGCCGGCCCTGACGTTCAAACGTCAAGCGGAACATCAGACCGGAACCTTCAATTGGTGGGAATCCCTACAGGACAGGAGGACCGCGAATCCCGAGCTCCGAGAAATCGAACCGGGCCTTCGCGACGACATCTTCTTCTTGCAGCACGCCCATCGCGGCAAACACGGGAGCGGCTTGGCCGGAACTTACAGTTGGGCTGGCGCTGTGCGCCGCGACGCAAATCGAGCAGGAAGCGGATTCAGTCTGGTTGGGATGATTGTGGGTAGACTCCGCCGCCACCGTCCACAACATCAGGGACAGGCATACCCACGTCGACCATCGCACCCACAAGCGCATCGACTACCCCAGACAACTCTTTCCTGCTTTGGGATTAGACTCTCTTGAGCTTATAACGGTTATCCACCGCAAGGCAATGCCGGGCAAGTTACTATAGAAATGGTCGCTTCGTCTGGGCCTGACATGTGGGAATTCTCGGTGAAGCGGAACGAGGTTCGAAAGCACAGCCCGCCGGAGGGGCGAAAGAGAAGATATTCCCCTCCGACCGTATAATTCACACGCAAATCCGTCCGATAGCGCACTTATCTCAAACGCGAGGGAAGCATGGCAGAACCAACCTACGAAGAACTGAAAGCAAAGCTGTCTCAGCTGGAAAAAGAAGTCGAAACCAAGAAGCGCAGCGGCGACTTGATATTCAAAGTCGGAGAAAAAGGCGGCGTCAGCGTCTACGGCCTGGGCCGTTTCCCCGTCACTCTCTACTACGAGCAATGGAACCGCTTGCTAGGCGCGGCCAACGAGATCAAGGGCTTCATGGAAGAAAACAAGTCCAAGCTGAAGCTGAAAGAGCAAAGCTGACAGGGCAGGAAAGCGGTCCCCGTCCCATTGGAAGGCAGTATCTCGAGCTTCCCTACATCCGAGGGTGCCCCAGCCTAACGTCGCGTTTTCTGCGACGTTGGGTTGGGGATTCTGACCTTCCCTAGCCATGGAAGCCCCGCCAACGCGAGCCAAACGCGAATTCGCAAGGCCAACCCCACCCGGAAGATTCCTTCTCGCCGCTCAGTAACCTTTCCCGAGAATTCCACAAATCACCCGAGCCGACGCGGGCTATCGAGTTCCGAGTGTCATGGCTTGGTAGCGTCGACTACGCCAGAAATAGTGACTGCGCCTCCCCAATCGTGATGGAATCCAGCCCCGGTTGTCGCTTATCAGAATGAGCCGATAAAAACGACTGCTCAGAAACCAGAAAAAAAAGGAGATCAAACATGTCAGCCACCATGAACGCTGAAGTGAAGTCAGGTTCGGTCAGAACCTCGGCAGTTTCAGCATTGCAATACCTCACATCGGTCGTGCCAGCGGCTCTGCTGCTTTCGGTTAGCATGCTGGGTCCAGGTAGCACGGGCGCTCTGGCACAGACCAGGCAGAACCCGATCATTTTGGAAGCTCGAGATTCCGCCGCGCCAGCGACACCAAGGACCCTGCCCGGCATGGGCCCAGGGGAGCACAACGCGGCCCAGCCTGTGGGCGCGGTGACAACGACGATGAACTATCCCTATGGCTTGGCCGTTGACAAGTCGGGGAATCTCTATGTCGCGAACGTCTTCGGCGGCGTCAACATCTACAGCAGCACGACCCTGAAGCTGACGAACACAATCACTGCCGGGCTCTCTTATCCGGCAGCCGTTGCGATCTCCTACAACGGCAACATCTATGTCGCCAACAACGGTGGCGACAACATCACCATCTACAACCCTGCCCTGACACAGGTCGGCACGATCAGTGACTCAAGCCTGTTCAACCCAGAAAGCATGTATATCGACAGCTCCGACGATATCTGGGTTTTGGATGCTGCCGGCGTCCTGCATCTGTATCTGGACAACGGCGCGACGGCTGGCAGCGTAACCACAGGCGGAACCGCAGTCGGTCCGTGGGGCCCGAATGTAACCGTGTGGGGCGTCGCCAACGGCCCCGGCAGCTACAGTGAAGTCTTCCAGAACGTGGGCGAAACCTTGCACTATGGCCCAACCCTCCCGAACGACTTCGCGGGCGGTTCCCCCGAGGCCGGCGGAGAAACGGAAGACTCGCTGGGCCAGCAATACGTGTCGGACATTGCCACTAACCACGTACAGATCTGGGCCAGTAACGGCCTTTACGAGGTAGGTGCCATTACCACCCCAGCGACGCCCTTCGGCCTCGCCGTGGACTCCGTCCATAAGCGCCTCTTTGTGGCGTTGACGACGTCCGACGAAGTGCTCGTCTATTCGACAGCGGCACCTTACAAACTCCTCAGAACCATCAAATAGGCCGACCTGGAACAGGTCATCTCTTCCTGCGGGCACCGGGGTGCGGTTGAATCCCGGGCCCGCAATTTCATGTGGAATCTTCATACGCTGAGACGACTGGGAATTCACAACCACCAAAATTGGCCCCGTCTACCAGAAAAATGCCGGGTGCGGCCGGCTGACGGTTTTCTAAGTAGGCCGCTATCGCCGCCGGTCCCCTGTTCATTCACGGACACCCTCCGGGTGAAACCGGACACCCGAGTCGTTCCCATACCACAGCGAGATCCCGTAAGCCGGTTCGTTCTCATCAAGTTGCATTTCACGACGCTTTGGCTTCCGGATTGCCCTTCGTGCCATGGAGCCTTATCCTCACCCGGAGGCCGACCATGACGACCCTGTTGCAGGATCTGCGATTTGCTCTACGCCAGATGCGCCGTTCGCCGGGCTTTGCCCTCACCGCGATTCTCATTCTGGCGCTGGGGATAACCGCGAATGTCGTCGTTTTCGGTGTGCTACAGGCGATCCTGCGACCCATTGATGTGCCTCATGCGGACCAAGTAATGACGCTCGCGCACAAGGGGCAGCCTTATCCGATTTTCTCCTATCCGGAAGTGCGCGATGTCCGGGATGGCAATTCGGTATTTTCTGCGGTTGCCGCGCAGATGATCCAGAATTTTGGCCTGGAAGCCAACAACGTCACCCGGCCGGTCTGGGGAGCAGAAGTGAGCGGGCAATACTTTGAGGTCGTCGGCGTCAAGCCGTTCCTCGGGCGATTGCTGAATCGTGCCGATGACGACCATCCCGGAGCCTCAGAAGCTGCGGTGCTTTCCTGGCCAACCTGGAAGAGCGACTTCGACGGCGATCCCAACGTCGTGGGAAAGACCGTCCGCCTGAACAAGCATCCCTACACGATCGTCGGCGTTACCCCGGAAGGCTTCTACGGGACGGAAAAAATGGGAACGCTCGACATTTTCGTTCCAATGGCGAATGAAGCATCGCTGGACGGGGTCGACTGGATTGAGTCGCGGAGCGAACCGCACGTCTATTCGATCGTGCGCATCAAGGACGGGGTCCCCATGCCCCAGGTGCAGGCTGAACTGGACACGATTGCCGCGCGAATCCGGCGACAGTATCCGAAAGATGAAGAAAAGCTGTCGCTCAAGCTGACCCGTCCTGGACTGATGGGCGACTTTTTCGGCGCTCCGGCGCGCAGTTTTCTGACTGGGGTGCTGGGACTGGCCGGTATTGTGCTGCTCGCCGCCTGCGCCAACCTCGGCGGCCTGTTCGCGGCGCGTACGGCAGACCGCACCCGCGAGATTGCCATCCGCATGGCCATTGGATCGAGCCGCTGGCGCGTCGTCCGCCAGATCCTCGCCGAGGCCATTGTGATTTCGATCGTCGGAGGCGCGTGCGCCTGCGGTTTGGCGTGGATTACCCTCACCGGCCTGACGAACTGGCATCCACCGTCCGAATACCCTCTCGGGTTCCATATCCAGCCGCAGCCATCCTTGATCCTGATGGGGTTGCTGATCTCGGTGCTCGCCGGCATAGCGTTCGGAGTGATGCCATTGCGGCAGATATTCAAGACCGATCCCAATGACGCGATCAAGAGCGGAAGCCAGTCCTCCGCAGGACGCCGCTGGGCGCTTCGCGATGTGCTGCTGGCGGCACAGGTCGCGCTCTGCTGCGTTACCGTCACGGCGGCCTTCGTCTCCTTGCGTGGCCTGGGCAAAGCCATGACCATGAACATGGGTATCAATCCGCAACATGCTGTGCTGACGAAATTCGAACTCAGCCAGGCTGGCTATTCGAACGAGGCCGCTGACCATTTCCAGCGCCAACTGCTGGAAAGGGTCTCGCATCTCCCAGGTGTGGAGGCGGCAGGCTACGGGACTACCACACCCCTCTCCATGGATATCTCGGATTCGAATGTCTTCTCTCCACAAGCGACCGATTTCAAGCCCTCCAACAGAGCATTTGACGCCGACGACTACTGGGTGTCGCCTGAATACTTCACCGCCATTGGAACGCCGCTGCTTTCCGGACGCGACGTCAGCTTTACCGACACCGCGAAGACGCCAGCCGTTGCAGTTGTGAATCGGGAATTCGCCCGGCGCCTCTTCCATTTGGATGATTCCCACTCCGATGATGCCGTCGGCCGCACGTTCAAGAACAGTTCCGGCCAGCCCGTCCAGATCGTGGGCGTCGTGGCCGATGGAAAGTACTTTTCGCTTACCGAGGATCAGGCACCCGCAGCGTTCTTCCCCATCTCGCAGGGACCAACTGGGCACACATCGTTCATCGTTCGCACACGGCCAGATCTTTCCGACGTGGCCGTGATCGATATGGGAGCGACCATTCGCAAAGTAGTCCGCGATCTTGACTCGGCCATCCCTGTCCGGGTATCCGGTCCCTGGAAGAACCAACTCGGACTGACGTTCTTTGTAGCCCAGGTGGCAACAGCCGCCCTCGGCCTGTTCGGCGCTTTTGGACTCCTGCTCTCGATCGCCGGGACTTTCGGCCTTGCGTCGTACACGGTCAGCAAGAGGCTGCGCGAACTGAGCATTCGTGTCGCTCTCGGCGCGCAGGCAAAACAGGTTCTCTCGGCGGCGCTCGGTCGCATGCTCATCTTGCTCGCGAGCGGGCTCGTCGTTGGGATGCTGCTCGGTGTCGCCGCGAGCCGGGTACTCTCGGCGATCGTCTACCAGGCGACGGCGCAGGATCCATTTGTGCTTGCCGCGGTTGCGCTGACTATGGGGCTCACCGGATCGCTTTCGGTCGCCGGCCCCGTGAGACGCGCCCTGCGCATCGATCCCGCAAACGTGCTCCGCGAACAGTAATCTTCAAGGCAGAACCAGACAAGCTGTGGCAGCATCTTCGGCATGAAAAAGGAAGTCGCGAGGAACTGAAACCGCGACCATCATCCCCCGGCGTGCGCTGTCACGACGCCTTGAAGAACGATCCCGCTAGAAAACGGCAACAAGAATCTGGCCCGATGTTTTCCTCAAGGCTCCTGTGACATCCAACCTTGACCCACAAGCTCAAAGCGCAGATCATCGTCAAGGCGGAGGCGGTGCGCGCAGAACTCACAAATATGCCACTAACTCCTTTGTTGTCATTCCAACACCGGAGCGCAGCGGAGGCGCTGGAAGCTGCTGTCTCTTCTTAACCGCAGGGCGGTGCGCGTCACAGACCCAACGTACCCAACTCAGAACTGAGAACCGGGAACTGAGAATTGCTTTTCAGGCTATAATCAAAAGACTGTGCCCAAGTTCTCCATCGTCGTCCCCCTGCACAACGAGCAAGAAAACGTCACCGACCTGTACGATCGCCTGAAGGCGGTCATGGAAGCGCACGGTGAAAGCTTCGAAATTGTGCTCGTGGACGATGGTTCCAGCGACCACACCTTCGCCATGCTGCGCGAGATCGCGGCGGTCGACAGCCGCGTGACCGTCGTCAAACTGCGCCGCAACTTCGGCCAGACCGCTGGACTCGCCGCCGGTTTCGACCATGCCCGCGGAGAATACATCATCGCCATGGATGGCGATCTCCAGCACGATCCCAACGACATCCCGCTGTTCCTGGAGAAGATTGCCGCCGGTTACGACATTGTCAGCGGATGGCGCAAGGTGCGCGTCGACAATTTCTGGATGCGGCGCATTCCCTCGCGCATCGCCAACTGGATGATGGCGAAAATCAGCGGCGTCGACATCCATGACTTCGGCACCACGTTCAAAGCCTATCGCCGCGACATTCTTGAGCAGGTTCCACTCTACGGTGAACTGCACCGTTTCATTCCCGCGCTGGCCTCGTGGCATGGTGCGTCGATTTGCGAAGTGCCTATTCGCAACGTGAACCGCGAGCGTGGCGTTTCGCATTACGGCATCACGCGTACCTTCCGCGTGTTCTTCGATCTGCTGACGATTCGCTTTCTGCTGCGCTATCTTTCCCGCCCGCTGCACTTCTTCGGCGGTCTCGGGATGCTGAGCATTTTTGCTGGCAGCGGCGTCGTGCTCTGGCTCGGCATGGAAAAATTCCTGCGCCACGTCCCGGTCATGGCCTCGCACGGCCCACTGATGATGGCCGCTCTCGGCTTGTTGCTCGGCGGATTGAACCTGCTCGCGATCGGCCTGCTGGGAGAAATGCAAGTCCGCCATTACCACGAACCCAGCCGCCGCGCCCCGTACTCCGTCGACCGTGTTCTCCGTTCGCAAAACGAAGAGCACAGCGTCTCAGAGTAAACGCTTCGTAGAGACGTAGCTTGCTACGTCTCTCTGACCATGTGTTGTGTCGCAGGCGGCGGCAAGAGAAGCTGCATGGCGATGCCTCAACGGATTGCTCCGCGAAATGCGTTCTCCTCTTTTCCACAGAACAATTTCCCCGCATTGTGACATCCAACCTTTCCTCCAAAACAGCCTGTCCCCTAATCTGGCCTAGGTAGGCATCGGATGAGTTGCCTGAACAGTTGGATATTGTTGGTGGTGATCACTCCGCAGCGCTCGGAGTCGCCGACGGAGCTCGTGCTCCTTAGCCTCTATTCACCACGTGGACCAGCTATGCTAGAGCTTCCCGGAAGAAAGTCATGGGGCGGGCGCCTGTGGATGGATCACAAGAAGATTGGCCTTATTACGCCTGGACAATTCCTGACCCTGAAGCTGCATGAGGGCGATCATTCTCTTGCGGGAGAGCGGTTCTCCTTTGTTGCCCACGAAAGCAGCATCCAGACTGTCATCTCGCTGCACAAGGGTGAGCGCCATTTCATCCGACTTATTATCGAGAGCAAGGCCGTCGCCGGATTCGGACCGACTCGTTGGGTTGGCGAGCAGGTTACTTGCCTAGTAGCTTATCGCGAAGCGGCAGCGGCGGAGCCTGTCAAGCTGAAGCGTATTGAGAAATCATCTTTGGACTACGTTGTCCGTGAGCCCTTTTTCCCAGAGTGCGAAAAGTGAGCGCTCGATGTTAAGACTGACTAAAGATGAAAGCGGCCTCGGTAGGGTCTTCGAGGGTCAAGAATTCATCGCGGATATCCGATACAGAGTTCTAACATACGCCAACTCTGGCAAAATAGATTTCTTGGACGGCAGTGTACTCCCGACTTCGGGCACCGGTTCCGTGCGGATCCGAATCTCGCCCCGTTCTTCAGTGAGTGCCTATTTGGGCAGGCGCTTGACACTGCACATGAACGACGGTATGAAGAGAGATTTCTACCCATCTTCTCCCGACGGTGACGGCGAAGCCTTTGGTGAACCTTACTAATCCTTCAGAGACACGAAGACGGCCGTCGGATGATTATCCCCACCGCGCAGCTGGCTTTCCATCCCGCAACCAGACAATGAAGTCCGTCATCGGCGGTTCTCCGCCCAGTTCCCGCAAGCGAGTTGCATTCTGCCCACGATGGTAGTGGCTGTGCATGGCCGCCTGCGTCAGAGCCTGACGCACACTGATCTTGAGCATTGGCTTGAACCAGGGCACTTCAATCAGTTCTTCCATACGCTGATGATCTGTTTCCTTCAACCGCTCCCCTAGCTCTTTGAGCCCTTGCTGGGCGTACTTCTTCAAATCCGCCATCGCAGGGAAGTCCTCCAATTTCTTGAAGGCAAACTCCGGTCGCTGCAGAGCAGTTACCCACGAGAATCCATGCTGCACCAGATGAATGTGCAGCAATCGCTCGCGGATTGCCTTGTCGGCCAGCGCCGCCGGATACGCCTCAAACGCGCACCAGTGTTCGGCATCCGCCCACTCCTGATGCGCAAAGAGTTCGTCAAGATACGAGTTCACGGGTTCCTCCGTTGATTGTGCTCAGTGAGTTTACTCCGGTTGATGGCAGCGCGATTCCAGCCCACGCTTGCGGGCGTATAATGTGCCGTTTGCCGCTTTGAGGAGTTTCTCTGCCGGAGTTCCGAAATATGGAGAAAGCCACCCAATACGAATTGCAACTCGCCCGCCGCATGTCGCGGCTCGGCACCGAGACTGCGTTTGAAGTTCTGAACCGAGCGCGCGCGCTGGAGCGCCAGGGCAAAAGCGTCATCCACCTGGAAATTGGCGAGCCCGACTTCGACACGCCCTCGAATGTCGTCGAAGCAGGCATTGACGCCCTGCGCAAAGGCTGGACGCACTACGGCCCATCGGCCGGCTTGCCCGATTTGCGTCAGGCGTTAGCCGAATATGTCAGCCGCACCCGCGGCGTGAAAGTTACTAGCGATGAGGTGGTCGTCGTTCCCGGCGGCAAGCCCATCATCTTCTTCACCATCCTGTCGCTCATCGATGAGGGAGATGAGGTCATCTATCCCAATCCTGGTTTCCCTATTTACGAGTCGATGATTCACTACGTCGGCGGACGCGCCGTGCCGATCCAACTGCATGAAGACCGCGACTTTGCACTCGACGTGAACTCGCTGGTTTCGCTCATCAACGGGCATACCAAGTTAATCATTTTGAACTCGCCCCAAAACCCGACTGGTGGTGTACTACAGCGGCGCGACATCGAGCGGATTGCGAATGCAATCGGTGATCGCAACATCATGGTGCTCTCGGACGAGATCTACAGCCGCTTGCTGTTCGACGGTGGCGAGCATTTCTCCATCATGTCGGTTCCCGGAATGCAGGAACGCACGATCCTGCTCGACGGTTTCTCGAAAACCTACGCCATGACGGGATGGCGCATGGGATATGGCGTGATGCGTGCCGATCTGGCGGCGCATATGACACGGCTGATGACCAACTCGAACTCCTGCACGGCAAGCTTCACGCAGGTCGCCGGGATCGAAGCGATCCGCGGCGATCAGAGTTCGGTCGACCACATGCGCGACGAGTTTCAGCGCCGCCGCGATATGTTCGTCGCGGGCCTGAACAAGATCAAAGGTTTCTCGTGCCGCATGCCGAAAGGCGCGTTCTACGTGTTCCCCAACATCACGAAGACGGGATGGAAGTCGAAGCCGCTGGCGGACGCGCTGCTGGAACAGGCTGGCGTGGCCGCATTGTCCGGCACATCGTTCGGCGAATTCGGTGAAGGGTACCTGCGCTTCAGCGTTGCCAACTCGCTGGAAAATCTACAGCAGGCGCTCGACCGCATCGATCAATGGACGAACAAGAACCTTTGAATGACTCAGTGCGTCGACTTTGGGTTTTGGTCTTTCTCGTTTGCGTCACTTCGCTGGGAGCGATCGCTGCCGACGGTGGTGCGGTGCCCGGCACGGCCTTTCACCGATATTTCACGCAAGATCAGTTCGGTAGGAACATAACGTTCTATTTGTCGGATAGCTCGACGGCTCGCTCCCTGCCGCTGGCCGTGTTTGTACAGGGCTCGGGCTGCGCATCGCTTTTCCAGCGCCAGGGCGAACGAATCACGCAGGGCGCGTTTGTGTTGCTGCTCGACGCCGCGAGAGGCCGTGCGCGAGTTCTCGTGGTGGAGAAGCCCGGTGTCGAATTCTTGGACAAACAGGCCGACCCTGAGGATACGGAGACCTGTCGCCCGGGGTTTCTGGTTGAGCATACGCTTGACCGATGGACGGCGGCGATCGTCGCCTCCATCAAGGCAGCCCATCAATTGCCCGGCATCGACGGATCGAAAACGCTGGTGATCGGCGGTTCGGAAGGCGGTGTGGTCGCGGTCCACGTGACGAATGTGATGCCGTCCGTCAGTCATGCGGCATCCATTGCAGGCGGAGGCCCGAACCATCTCTTCGTCCTGGCAGAATATGTGCGACGCCAGGGCCTTGATCCGGAGGGCGAAGTGTATGGCTGTTGGGCGAAGATTCTTCGCGATCCGGAGAGCACGTCGCAATTCTGCTGGGGGCATCCTTATCGGTTGTGGTCAAGCCTGCTTAAAACGTCGCTGACTCAGGAGTGCCTTGCATCCCGTGCGGCGTTGTATCTGGTTCACGGCACCGCGGATGAGTGGAGCTCCATTGCAGCCTTTGACGTCATGCGCGCCGAACTGGCAGCCGAGCAACGAAAAGCGGTGTTTGAACGAATCGAAGGCGCGGATCATTCGCTCACTCGGGCCAATGAAAAGCCGGAAGACGGGCTTACGGCTGCGTTCGGTCGGGTAATGGATTGGTTTGTGGAAACTGCCCGTTGAACCGACATGGTCGCGCTTTTTGTCTGGTTCGAGACTGAACCTAGCATGCTCTGCGAGCCCGCTACAACGCCCACTGCAGAGTTCGCGAACGCAAACTGTAGTTCCGGATGATATATATGCCGAATCGGAAAAGCTCGCCTACCGTAAAGTCACCCAACCCCAGCCGTCCTCATGCACCTGGCTACGGTTTCCCCGAAACCAGTAAAGGCTTGCTCCCGTGGTCCTGGGCTGAGCAGCGCCTGAAGAAATCCCACAACTACTGGATCACCACTGTCAAGCCGGACGGCTCTCCTCACACGATGGTCGTCTGGGGACTGTGGCAGGACGGACGCTTCCTGTTCAGCACGGGCAGCAAGTCACGCAAAGCGCGCAACCTGGCGGCGAACGCGAACTGCGTCGTCTGCACCGAGCATGCGCACGAGGCGGTGATCGTCGAGGGCGTCGCGGAAATCGCCGACGTTGCCGCTCGTCGCAAATTCCTTCCGGTCTACGAGAAGAAGTACAAGTTCGACATGACGTCGATGAAAGACGACATTCTGTCCATGAAAGAACCCGTTTTTGCGGTGCGCCCGCGAGTCGCCTTCGGTCTGTGGGAGAAACACTTTCAGAGCAAGTCCACCCGCTGGAAGTTCGAGTGAGGTCACCTTGCTTGCCATGCACTGTTCGCCGTGAGGTTCGTGTCCACGATCAAGAATCTTGAAGCACCAAGGACACGAAGGTTCACGAAGGAAAGGCCTTCCCCCCAAGACCGCGTAATTACGCGTTTTCGTTCCCACCGCCGCGTCACCCGCCAATGTGATTTCCATCACATCCGCTCGCTTTCCTGCCACTTACCCTTTCCACAGCACGATCTGTGCATTTGTCTGTCCGGCGCGGGAGGGGGATGCCATGGCGCTCACGGATTCCACCAGCGGGAAGCTCATCCGCGACTATTCCATCGAACAATTGAAAGACGCCGCCAACTTGATGCGCGGCTACGATCTGGTCGCATTGCACGCGGCCGGCTCGGGACACGCGGGCGGAACGCTTTCCATCATGGACATCACTGCGGCGCTTTATCTCAAGATCGCCAACCACGATCCGCAGAATCCGAACTGGGCCGGGCGCGACCGGATTATCTGGTCCACGGGACACAAGGCTCCCAGTCTGTACCTGGGCCTCGCGTTCGCTGGGTTCTGCCCGGTCGTCGACGTGGTCACGCTGCGCAAACTGAGTTCGCCGTATCAGGGGCATCCGCACTGGCTGAAGCTGCCGGGGGTCGAAGTCTCCACGGGATCGTTGGGCCAGGGATTAAGTATCGCGGTGGGCCTGGCGCTAGCGGCCAGACTGAATGATCAGAAACACAAGATCTTCTGCATCATGGGCGACGGCGAGCAGCAGGAAGGCCAGGTCTGGGAAGCGGCGATGGAGGCCGGACACTATCAACTCGACAATCTAATCGGCATCATCGACTGCAATCGCTTGCAGATTGATGGTTGGGTCAAGGACGTGATGGAGGTAGAGCCACTGGCTGCGAAATACGGCAGTTTCGGTTGGGATGTGCTACGCATCGACGGTCACGACATGGACCAGGTCGTAGACGCGCTGGAACAGGCCAAGGCAGTCCAAGGCAGGCCAGTCGTGATTCTGGCGGATACGGTGAAAGGCAAGGGCGTCAGCTTCATGGAGGATCAGGCGGGCTGGCACGGCAAGACTCCGAATTACGAAGAGCTGACGAAAGGCTTACAGGAGCTTGGGTTGAGCACCCGGATTCCTGTGCAGCAATTGTTGGACAAGGCAAAACACTACCAAGCCGAAGTTGAGCACAAGCTTGAAGCCAAGATGCCGAAGTTCACGCGCAACTACTGGTGGAATGCCGCCGACGCGATGAAAGTGAAAATGGAGCCTACGCGCAAGGGCTTCGGGCAGTCGCTGGCGGAAAACGGCGATGACGAGCGTGTAGTCTGCCTCGGCCTCGACATCTCGGGGTCGATCACGATCAGCGATTTTTATGCCGGAAAGCCGGAGCGCAAGAAGCGCTGGATCAGCATGGGCATCGCCGAGCAGTCCGCGACCTCGGCTGCGGCCGGTCTGGCGCGGGAAGGGAAGTTGCCCGTGCTCGGCACGTACGCGACCTTTGCGGCGGCGCGGAATCTCGATCAGATTCGGACGTCCGTCTGCTACGGCAATTTCAATGTGATGATTGCCGGAGCGCATGGCGGAGTGTCGGTTGGTCCCGACGGCGCCACGCACCAGGCGTTGGAAGATCTTTTTGCCATGCAGGGACTGCCCAATATGTCGGTTGTGGTGCCGTGTGACATGGTGGAAACTCGCAAGGCAACCAACTATCTGCTGCTGCAGCACAAGGGGCCCAAGTACATTCGCTTTGCGCGTGAGGCGACGCCGATTGTCACGGACGAGAAGACACCGTTCGTGTTCGGGCAAGCCAACGTGATTCGCCTGCGGGGTGAAGGGCCGAGCTTTCTCGAGGCCTTCGAAACCGTGCTGGCCGCGTCTTATAAGAGCGAGCACGAGCACCTGAGCATCATCGCCTGCGGGCCCATGGTTCCCGAGGCGATGCGCGCGGCCTACATTCTGAAGACGGAATTCGGATACGAGACGCGCGTTCTCAATCTCCACACGCTCAAGCCGATCGATGCCGAGGCGGTTATTCGCGCCGCGCAAGAGACGGGAGTTGTGGTCACCGCCGAAGAGCACCAGATCGGCGCTCTGGCTTGGCGCGTCAGTGGCATTCTGACCGAGAGTCCGCAACTCTACGGTTTACCCGTGATCACTGGCGCGATCGGGGTGAAAGACCGCTTCGGAGACTCGGGCGCTCCCTGGGAGTTGATCAAGGAATTCGAAGTCAGTGCCGAGCATATCGCGCAAAAAGCCGCGGAGTTGATGGCGTTCAAGAGAAGATGGGCGGAAGAGAAGAAGGAAGAGCGTGAGCATCTCTTCTACGCGGGCATGCGCTAGCGGCGCGTGCGTGTCGTTTTTTAGGCGGGGAACTCCGCGATTCTGCCCTGATGTAGCTCGTTACTTTCGTTACCCGTGCGGCACTCTTCCAGTTACGCGCAATTGTGATTCTCCCACCTATAATTCGGGTCAAGCCACGCAGACTAGCGTTGTCGCGAAGCGCGACAGGATGCCGCGCGAACAAGAGATTGTGGCCATCGCGTCCGTTGTTAATCAAGGCATCGTTGAGGAAGTCGTCGGCAAGTCAAAGATGGGAAAATCGCAAAAGAATCCGAAAGAACAAGCAGCGCCCTGGATCTACAATCCCGGCCTCGACCTGATCGTGGGCTGTGGAGCGTGGTCGGCGCCGCTGCTGCTGCTTTCGTATTTTTCGCTGGCTTCGAGCGCGCGGACGTGGTCCGTCGTGTTCTACGGACTGGCGTTCCTCTTCAACTATCCGCATTACATGGCGACGATTTATCGCGCCTACCATCGCGCCGAGGACTTCCAAAAATATCGCGTCTTCACCGTTCACATCACAGCTCTGATGGTGCTGACGCTGCTGCTGTCGCATTTCTGGCTGCGGCTTCTGCCTTGGATCTTCACCATCTATTTGACGTGGAGTCCGTGGCACTACAGCGGGCAGAATTACGGGCTGTTCATGATGTTTGCCCGCCGGGCTGGAGCCGATCCCGACAAGGCGGGACGCCGCGCTTTGTATGGTGCGTTTGTGGTGTCGTATCTGATTCTGTTTCTCGGATTTCACACCGGGCCTTCCACCGACCCGCTTTTCGTGTCGCTGGGGATTCCCGCAGTGATAAGTCGATGGGAGCAGATCATCCTCTGCGTTGCGTTCGTCGTGCTGTCGGTGTTTGGTTTCTCACGGCTGGCGCGAGGAACGGAATGGCGGAAGCTGATTCCGTCACTCACGCTGTTCTCTTCGCAGTGCTTGTGGTTCCTGTTGCCCGCGGCGATTTCGCTGATCAAGGGTCTGGAGATCCCGCAGAACCGGTACAGTTCGGGCGTGCTGGCGGTAATTCATTCGGCGCAGTACTTGTGGATCACCAGCTACTACGCGCGGCGCGAGGCCGCGGAGGAAGCGTCGGGCGGGGTTGCGGAGAAATCGCGGCGCAGTTGGCGTCCGTTGGCCTATTTCGCGGTGCTGGTCGTGGGCGGTATTGCATTGTTCGTCCCCGGACCGTGGCTGGCGAGCCGCGTGTTTCATCATGACTTCACGACCAGCTTCCTGATCTTCACGGCGCTGGTGAATATTCACCACTTCATTCTGGATGGCGCGATCTGGAAGCTGCGCGATGGGCGGATCGCATCGCTGCTGCTCAATTCGCGGGAGCGCATCTCGGATGCTGCGGCCGGGGCCAGCGGGCACTTCGCGGCTGCGGGACGATGGCTCGTGGGAAGCACGGCTGGAGCGCGTTCGCTGCGCGTGGGCGCGGCGCTGTTGCTGTTGGTTTGGGGGACAGTCGACCAAGCTCGTTACTACCTGGCGCTGCGCACCGACGACTTGCATGACCTGCAACGGGCCGAGAAGCTCAACTCGTTTGATAGTTCGTTGCAGATGCGGCTGGCGCACCGGGCGATGGAAGACGGCCAATTGCAACAAGCCGAGGCTGCCTGGAGACGGGCGGTGCAGGCCAATCCGGAGGATCCGGCTTCGCGGCAGGCGCTGTTGCGATTTTTGATCGATCAGGATCGGTTCGACGAGGCTGTCAGTTTGACCGAAGCGTCGCTTAAGATCACGCCGAAGGACGCCAATCTGCTCGTCGACCGGGGACTGCTCGCTCAGCGTCTTGGCCACGCCGACGAGGCTGTGGTGAGTTGGAATCAGGCCATCGCGGCGGATCCGGGCCAGTCGCTTGCGCATCTGTACGTGGCGGATGAACTGGATCGCGAAGGGAAGGCGCAAGCGGCAGCGTCACACTACAACGCATTCCTCGTGAGGATTGCGCGGCAACCGGCGCAGGATCGTCCGGCTCCAGACTGGGTGATCGCTATTGTGTTGCGCATGGCGGATTGTCAGGCGCGCTCGTCGCAAACGGATTTTGCGGTGAGGTCGTATCACCTGGCGGAGAAGCTTGCCGTCGAAACGAATCAGGCCAAGCTTGAAAGCGTGGCCGACGTGAATGAGGCTGCGCTGCAGGCTAAGACTGGTAAGTCGAGTGAGGCGTTGCAGCTCTACCAGCACGCGCTGCAGTTGGACGGTTCGATCACCGACACCAATGCCAGCGCCGAAGACTGGTTTGCTTATGGGCGGTTTCTTGTTGATGCGGGCTTCCCGGTGCGGCTGGCCTATGCTTGCGTCGTCAAGTCAGAAAACCTGACGCGGTCGCTTCCCAATGGTGCAGTTTCAGATGCTCTGGCCGCGGCTCGAAGGCAATTTGAGAAACGGCTTGGTGCGGAAGCAGCCGCGGTCCGCCGCAATCCTGAGCCAGCTCTGCAGGAGGCGTTGGCGCTGCGGCGCTAGGGCATCGCCCAGAGGCACTTCCGGCATCCTATGAGCCAATTGACACTGCGGCGGTCCTGCTGAACAATTGGATATCCCAGCAATCCATTCTTTTGCTTCCTGAGGAGGAAGAGTGTATGGCCGATGAAGGCGAACAGATACATATGGAACATCAGTCAAACGCAGGCAAGTGGATTCTGACGGTGCTGGCGTTTTTGGTCGTGGTGGCTTTCGGATACGCACACTACATGACGTATTCGTCTGTCCAAAAACTGACCAATGAGCTAAGCGCCAGCCAGGCCCAGGTCAAGGAACTGCAGAATCGCGTGCAGAACGCCGAGGAGACGGAGGAGACGCTCGCCCGCCAGTCTGGCATGACCAAGCAGGAGTTGGCCCAGAAGACTGCCGAGTTACGCGCGCAGCAGAAGGCGGCTGAGGTCCGTTTGGAGAAGGAACAGAAAGAACAGATCGGGCAGGTGAGCGGACAAATCGAGGGTGTCAAGACAGACGTAGGTGGAGTGAAGACCGACGTCGCTTCGACCAAGGCGGATCTTGAAGCCACGAAAGCCAAGCTGCAAAGTACGATTGGCGATCTTGGGGTGCAGAGCGGATTAATCGCGCACACGGCTGGCGATCTCGATGTTCTGAAGCACAAGGGTGACCGCAACTACTATGAGTTCACCCTGCTCAAGGGCGCCAAGCCGCAGCCGGTTTCGACCGTGAGCCTGCAACTCAAGAAGGCCGACGCCAAGAAGGGCAAGTTCACGATGAACGTGACGGCCGACGACAAGACGATCGAGAAGAAGGATCGCAATATCGCCGAGCCGATTCAGTTCTACTCCGGACGCGAGCATCTGCTGTTTGAGTTGGTTGTCTGGAGCGTGGACAAGAACAAAGCCACGGGATACTTGAGCACTCCGAAGAACGCTCCTGTGCCGGTGACGGCGAACTAGACATAGCTGACTAAACCCAGCTGACTAAATTATGAGCGGAGCGTTTTTCCCCGGTGGTCACGTGCTGCTGCAGATTGTGCTGCGCACGGGCGTGATCTACCTGCTGGTACTGATTGGTGTGCGCTTAAGCGGCAAGCGTGAGGTCGGGCAGATGACCCCGTTCGACCTTACGCTGCTGCTCCTGCTGTCGAACTCCGTACAAAATGCGATGACCGGACCAGATACGTCGCTGTTGGGCGGCATGATTGCGGCTTGCACGCTGCTGATCCTCAATTACCTAGTCGCGGATGTTTCCGGCGCGAACCGGCGCTTCCGGCGCTTGATCGAAGGCCAGCCCACTCTGCTGATTCATGATGGCAAGACCATCGAATCTCATATGGTCCGGGAACACGTCAGCACGGACGAGTTGCACCGCGCCCTGCGCGAGCACGGCATTAACAGCTGCGATCAAGTCGCGCTCGCCGTGCTGGAAGTGGATGGATCGATCTCGTGCTTGAAATATGACGAGATCAATCAGGGCGCAAGCACGCATTTAGCGCGGCGGAGATTCATTCAGAAGAAGCAATAGTTGGGTCCGGCAAATCTCGGGGCATCCTGGGCGACGGGCGATGCAATTCCATGGGCAAATCGCTTAGGCGACGCAAGACATGGCTTTTCGCGCTTGGGCCAGTGACTGTCACACTGTAGAGCGCTGGAATCCCGGACGGCCCTCGCGTGAATGTTCCGACTGAGACGACGATGGTCACGTCGGTCTGCTCTTTCTGGAAGTCGGCCTCTACGCATGTGGGAGAGTCGGGTCCGTGATCCGTCACCGGGTTGCCAGCTAGTTCCCCGCAAGCGCTCACCTCCTACTTGATGGGTACGCCCGGAGCTTCGTACTTCAGGAAAAACTCAAGACTCACCTTGGGTAAGCTGCTATCCAACGAGGAAACTAGCAGCTTCTTTGCGCTCTGAATGGCAGCCTGCTCCGTCTTCCTGGCAGACGGCGATTGCGCCCACGAGCAGACGGTGAGCAACAAAAAGCAGGGGCTGAGAATGATCTGGCGCACGTCCTGATTAGACACCACATGGGTTCGAAGTGATCTGCCCGGTGAGTTAATTTTTGACTCTGTGAAGGAATCGCTCCCAAAACGTCGCCTTTAGTGTTGAGGGCAAACCTTGAATGACCCGAACTCTTAAGGTCACGCAGGACCCCTCAATCGCGACCGAGGACTCACCGCACGCTGATCCTGAAGCCCCGGCGCACTCTGGAGAGAACCATGTTTCGCATGAAATCGGTCGCTATCGCGATTACCGCCGTCCTGCTGAGCGCTTTTGCATTCGCAGGCACAGGTACAAGCGCTTCGTTTACCACCATCGATAACCCGTCGGATCCCACATTCAACCAACTGCTCGGCATCAACGATGAAGGTGTCATCTCTGGCTATTTCGGCAGCGGCGCCGCTGGCCACCCGAACCAGGGCTATACCATCGCGCGTCCCTATACGAGGTTTGTCCCCGACAAGCTTCCGGGCTCAGTGCAGACGCAGGCAACCGGCATCAACAACAGTGACGTCACCGTTGGTTTCTGGTCCCCGACCAACACCGGAAGCGATGCGAATTTCGGCTTCATCCGGATAGGTACGTCCCCCGATTTCACTTATCTCAGTGTGAACAATCCGCTGGTCGCTAGCACGCCTGAGGTCAATCAGTTGCTGGGTATCAACCAGTCCCGCATTGCCGTCGGCTTCTACAACGATGTGAACGGTGCGCCGCAAGGCTACAGCTATTCCGTAAAGACTGGTCAGTTTACGCCGGTCAGCGTGCCGGGTGCAGTCTCTGATGCAGCTACCGGGATCAGCAACGACAGCATGATCTGCGGCTTTTTCACCAATGCGACGGGTCAAACCCAGGGCTTCGTGCAGCCGCTGTCCGGCGTGTCGTTGACCACTTTTTCAGTTCCGGGCAGCACGGTGACGCAGTTGCTGGGCATCAACAACCACGGCATTGTGGTCGGTTTCTATTTGGGCGCGGATACGTTTCCACATGGCGTGGCCTACAACCTGGCCACCGGCAAGGTGACCTATATCGACGACCCCAATGGGACCATGGGCACCGTACTGAACGGCATCAATGACAAGGGCGAGATTGTCGGGTTCTATACGGACGCCGCCAACAATACTCATGGCATGCTGGTCACTGGGGCGGTATAGGCTGCGCCGTTGTTGTTGCGGTCGCTGGAAAGGGCGACGCGTACACGGGACGGGAGCGCGCCGGCGCTCCCATCTTCGTTTAAAGAAACGGCGTGACGATCAATCCTGTCACTAGTCAACTGCCAAGAACTTCACACAAACCGGCGAGCCTACTTCGAGCACTTGGCCAGTGGCGGTGAGGTGGCCGGTCTTTGGGTCGATCCGGAAGACAACAATGTTGTCCGATTTCTGGTTCGCTGCAAGCAGAAACCTGCCGGTAGGGTCGATCTCGAAGCTGCGCGGGATCTTGCCTTGCGTGGGAGTGTCTTCGACCGGCGTCAGAGTGCCCTTGGAGGGGTCGATGGCGAACACGGCGATGCTATCGTGTCCGCGGTTTGAGGCGTAGAGGAACTTGCCGGAAGGATGCATCTGGATTTCGGCGTCGTCATTCTCACCGGTGAAGCTCTTGGGCAGCGTTGAAATTGTCTGCAAAGGATGCAGCGTTCCAGTGCTTGCGTCGTTCGAGAAGACAGTCACGGTGGAGTGCATTTCGGCGACCACGTAGGCGAACTTTCCCGTAGGATGCAGGGCGAAGTGGCGCGGGCCGGTTCCGGCGTCGAGCTTGGCAAACGGAGGATTGTTCGGAGTGAGCGATCCCTTCGCGGCGTCGAATCTGTAGACGAGCAACTCGTCGAGGCCGAGGTCATCGACCATGGCGAGGTGGTTGTCGGGCGATAGATCGATCGAGTGCGCGTGCGGTCCCTCCTGACGTTTGGGATCTGTGCCGTGACCGGTGTGCTGCACGAAGGCCGATGCTTCGCCCAGCTTCCCATCTGCGAGCACCGGGAAAACGGCGACGCTGCCGCCGGTGTAGTTCGCCACCAGCACGTATTTTCCCGTCTTGTCGACCGTGATGTAACAGGGGTCCGCGCCGCGCGAAGGCACTTCGTTAAGGAACGTGAGCTTGCCGGTGGCGCGATCGAGTGAGAATGCGCTGACGCCCCCACTGTTCGGGCCTTTGTAGTTGCCGACTTCATTCACGGCGTAGAGATACTTGCCATTCGGATGGAGGGCGACGAACGACGGATTCGTGGTTTCCGCCGCCAGTCCGAGCGGCGCGATCTGGCCCGACTCCGCATCGAAGCGGTAGGCATAGATGCCTTTGCTCTTGCTGCCTTCTTCGGTGTAGGTGCCGACGTAGAAAAGATATTTGCTTTGCTGAGCGGGCGCCGCGGTTGCGGCGAGACCGGTCAAGATGACGAGCGCGAGCAGCAGCTGAACAGTGCGGAGAGAATGCCGGGTTGTCTTCATCCCGTTATAGAAACGCATTCCGGGGCATTCGCGCAAGTGACGCTGCGATGTGGGTCAGTTTGCTCCCGGACCGACAGAACCGTCGAGCTGCGCTCGACGAACAGCCGAGGGCGGCTGTCCCCACATAGCCCTTTCAGAATCCGCCTGAATCTACTTCGTCAGGGTCACCGGCACGGTCTGGTCGTAGGGCCAGACGATTACGCTCGTGGACTGGCGCCTGCTGAACGCGTCTAAGGTTATGGGAAAGGCCACGATGATGGTCCGAGAGACCGTTTCGCCGGGCTGGATCTTGGTTTCCGGCGGGAGAGCCGGTTGTGCGCCGTTCTTCAGCATGGGGAACGCCTGAAAGTAACGATCGAAATCGACGGCGGAGACGGCGTCGGCGGTAGAGTCTCCGCTCGGCGCTTTGATTGAACTCTGAATGTTGTGGACATAGAGAATCTTGTCGCTGGTGTTGTGGACGGTGAAGGTCAACGCGACCATGGTCGATCCCTGTCCCGGAATCTCCACCGCGATCACGTTGTCGAGAGATCCAGAAGCCTGCGGCTTGGCGCGCTTCAGGAACGAAGCGAAAATGACGATTACCACTACCGCGGCAATGGCGATCAGCACAATCTTCGCGGGCGGTAGGTTCTTCTTTGCTGTGCCGTATTCTTCGCCAATGTTGATGGTTGGACCAGCGGGAGCGGCGGGCGGCGCAGCCTGCGGTGTCGGCGGTTTAGGCGGAGGAGCGGGAGCCTGATCGGGCATAGGGTTTCCTTGTACTAGCCGATTCTACGCTCACCACGCGTGCTTGATGGCTTTCGCGAATTTCTGCGCGGGCAACGTGTTGAGCACATCGTCCTTGGTCAGCCAGGCGCGCCGCGCTTGCAGAATTCCGTAGCGGATTTTTTCCATGTGCGAAGTGTGGTGAGAGTCGGTGTTGATCACGATCTTCACGCCCTGCTGCTTGGCCTGCCGGAGATGCACGTCATTGAGGTCGAGCCTGTCGGGATAGGAATTCAGCTCCATCGCGACTTTATGCTTCGCAGCCGCGGTCAGGGCTGCGTGCATGTCGAACGCGTAGGCGTCGCGGCGCAGCTGAATGCGGCCGGTGGGATGCCCGATCAGCGATGTGTTCGGATTCTCAATCGCTTTGAGCAGGCGCTCGGTCATCTTGGCTGGTTCCTGATTGAAAACAGAATGCACGCTGGCGATGACGAGGTCCATCTGCGCGAGCACGTCGTCGGAGAGATCGAGATCGCCGTCGGCCAGGATGTCGACTTCGATACCGGCAAAGATCGTGATGCCTTCGATTTGCTTGCCTGCCTCGCGAATGCGAGCGATGTGCGCGACGGCGCGCTTGTCGTCGAGGCCATTGGCGAAGGCCAGATTCTTGGAGTGATCGGTGACGGCCATGTACTGGTAGCCGCGTGCCTTGGCGGCTTCGGCCATCTCTTCAATCGTGTTCTTGCCGTCGGTTTCGACGGTGTGCATGTGCACGTCGCCCTTCAGATCCTCCTGAGTGATCAACTGGGGCAGGGTGTGATTCTGGGCCAGGTCGATTTCGCCGAGGTTCTCGCGCATCTCCGGCGGAATGTAGTCGAGTTTCAGCTTGCCGTAAATCTCCTCCTCGGTTTTACCCGCAACCGGCTTCCCGCCGTCGAGCGTGGCCAGGCTGTACTCGTTCAATGTGTATCCCATTTTCAGAGCGCGCTGGCGAAGGGCCACGTTGTGCGCCTTTGATCCGGTGAAATATTGCATGGCTGCGCCGAAAGATTCCGGCGGCAGCAGGCGCACGTCCACCTGCATGCCGTGGCGCAGATGGAAGCTGATCTTGTTGTCGCCACTGGCGATGACGTCCATGAGCGGTGGGTACTTGGCGACGTAGGCAATGGCCTTCTGGCGTCCTTCTTCCGTGGAGCAGGCTTTGCCGGTGACGAGGATGTCGAGATCGCCGACGGTTTCGCGGCCGCGGCGTAATGATCCGGCGGGCGTGATCCTGTCGATGCCGGAGAATTGTTCGAGATACTCGGTGAGTTTTTGGGCTTCAGTTTCGGCGGCGTCGATCAGGAAGCGGCCGCTGATGCGGCGATAGTCCTCGATGGCCTTTAGTAGCTTCGCTTCGTGCTTCTCGCCCATGCGCGGCAGTTCGCGGATTTTGCCTTCGCGCGCCAGTTTCTCGACGCCGTCGACGTCGCTGACTTTGTAGGCGCTCCAGATGAGTGCGATGGTCTTGTGGCCGAGGCCTTGAATTTTCAGCAACTGCAACATGGAGGGGTTGTACTTTTCAAGCAGCTCGGTTTGCACGGCGAGCTTGCCATCTTTGAAGAGTTCCTGCAGGTTCCGGAGCATACTCTTGCCAATGCCCGGGATGGCCAGGACTTGCTTGGGGTCGCCGATGAGTTCCTTGATCGGCTGCGACAGGTTCTCGATGGCCTGCGCGGCGTTGCGGTAGGAGCGGATGCGGAAGGAATCCTGCCCGTCGATTTCGAGCAGGTCGGCAGTCTCGTAGAGAATGTTGGCGATGGCCTTGTTGTCCATAGCGTGGTTGTCCAAGGACTCAAAGATAAACAAGATTGAGCGGCAGGGCCAGCGGGATGCCGAATGGCTTCCCGGTTCCGCTTTCGGAAGCGAAAGGAGTGGGTGCGGCGTCGGATTTCCTTGTTAGACACTACCTCCCGGCGAGTGCCGAGTCGCGCTCGCTGGAGCGGGGAATTGGTTGGGAGTGGCTCGATCCGCCACTATGTTGCCTTGGTCACGTTCGCTGCCTGCGGTCCCTTCTGGCCTTCGGTGATTTCGAACTCCACCGGGTCGCCTTCCTGCAGGCTCTTGTACCCCTCGGATGTGATCGCGCTGTAATGAACGAATACGTCCGGCCCATCTGCGCGGCCGATGAACCCGTACCCCTTGGCGTTATTGAACCACTTGACGGTTCCTTTCAGACGTTCCACGTAAGGCCCCTCTTTCTGCACGTCCTTTTACGGGGGCCCAAGGACGTGCACCGCAGTCGATACGTTGCATTTTGGAGCGCCACGGGAGGGCTGTCAAGGGAATGTGTGCAGGGGAATGTCAAAAGCGAGTCAAGAGCGGAGATATCGGGAAAAATATGTCAGCCTGCCCAACGTCATGTTCGACCCGCTCCGACTTCTAGATTAGACACGGCGCACCGCTGCCCCTCCCGTGCGGGACATGTGATCGAGCCAGAGGACGGAAGAGATCGTCTTGGCGTCGCGGATGGTCCCGCCGATGACCATGCGGACCGCAGAAGGCAGAGGAACGAGTCGCTTGTAGATGACTTCGTCTTCTTCCGGCTGCGCCTCGCCCGCCCGCAGGCCGGTGGCCAGGAAGACTGACATGGTTTCGGCGACAAACCCGGGACTGGCGTAGAACTTCAGAATGCGCTTCCATTTGGCGGCGGTGTATCCCGTCTCCTCCAGCAGTTCGCGCTGGGCGGCTTTGAGTTCATGCTCGCCGGGATCGATGCGGCCGGCGGGCAATTCCCATAGATAGTCGCTGGCGGCGTGACGGTATTGGCGCTCGAGGAGAACACGAGGCGTGGAGCCGGAGTCGTCTACGGCGAGCACTACGACCGATCCTGAATGATGGATGAGGTCGCGCCGCGCCTTTATGCCGCCGGGTTCCTCGACGTGGTCGGTCGTCACCCAGAAAACCGGCCCGCGGTACACGGTGCGGGAGGAGACCAAGCGGGCGCGGGGGCGTTTGGTGGGAGCTTTCTTGCGAGCGGAAGATTTTGCCATGCCAACAATATAACAACACGGACGTCAGATCCCGGACGTCAGACCTTAGGACCTTAGACCTCGGGCGTCAGGCGGTCCTGAGTTCCCGAGGAGTAGTGGCCGACGGCCGAGGTCTGAGGTCCGACGTCGGCTTCTCCGCTTCTGCTATGCTGCCCGGAATGAAGGGAAAGCCGCGGATCGCGATTGTGGGAGCGGGGAATTTTGGGAGTGCCCTTGCGGTATCGCTGCGGAAGGCAGGGTACACGATTGAAGCGGTGATTGCGCATTCTCGCGGGGCGTCGCTCAGGAGGGCGCAGAGGCTTGCAAAGGAAGTCGGTGCACATGTATTTGCCGGCGCGGCTACGCCCTCGAGGGTGGATTTGTTGTGGTTTTGCGTCCCGGACTCTCAGATCGCCCGCGCAGCGCGCGCTTTGGCGGAGCAGCGCCAGTGGAAGGGAAGAGTTGCGCTGCACTCCAGCGGCGCGCTCACCAGCGATGAACTGGCCGTCCTGCGCCGGCGAGGAGCGGCGGTTGCGTCTGTGCATCCACTCATGACGTTTGTGCAGGGCTTGCGACCTTCGCTCGCTGGAGTGCCGTTTGCCATCGAGGGCGACGCCGCGGCTGTGCGCGCAGCGCGCCGGATCGTCAACGACGTAGGTGGTCGCGCCTACTCGATCGACAAAGCAAGCAAGGCGGCGTATCACGCTTGGGGAACGTTTGCCTCGCCGCTGTTCACGGCGCTGCTTGCTACGAGCGAGCAGGTTGCGGGGCTAGCAGGAGTCGATCGACTAGCAGCCAGGCGGCGAATGATTCCCATCTTGTTGCAGACGCTGGCGAACTATGCCGCATTCGACGCGGCAGGCGCGTTCAGCGGGCCGATCGTGCGCGGCGACGTGGATACGGTGAAGCGGCATTTGCGTGTGCTGCGCAAGGATCCAGTAATCCAGGACGTGTATTTGTCGCTGGCGCTTGCGGCGCTTCGCTATCTGCCGGGCAAGAATACTGCGGCGCTCCAAAAGGCGCTCAAGTTAGCTCGGAAGTGACATGCCGTCGTCTGCGCCTGCCGGTTGCGCGCGGTGAATAGCCAAGGCGAGTAATGCCACGATCACGAAGGGGAATGCTGCCGCTGTGCGCAGGGGCAGAGCCAGGACTGCCGTGGAATAAAACTGCTGACGCGACAGCAGCGGGCGCAGCGCGATCAGGCTGAAGGAGGCGAACCACGGCCACAAGAGAAGAGCTGCTCCTGTCGCCATAAGTACCTTCAGAATCCGACTGGAACACAGTTCTTGCCACCGGCGGGCCAGGAGAAAGATTCCCGGCAGAAGAATCACGTCATCATAAACGGCTTGACCGGGAAGAAGCGTGATGGTCGTGACAGAGAGCAGGAGGGTCAAGGTGAGCCAAAATCTCAGGGAGTAGGATTCAGCGGTCCGATTGCGCCACGCCAGCGTTGCAGCCACAGCTATTGCGCCTGCGATCATCATGAATGTGGCAGGCCCGGCCTTACGCCCCAGCTGCGAGGCGAGAACCTCACCCAGCAGTGCGGGTCTCGCATAGCGATGATACTGAAGCGCGACACGTGCCCAGGATTGAATCCAGTGGGGCCAGACGACAAGGGCCGCGCCGACAAGAAGAAGAGTGGTTGCGAATAATCCTATGCAAAAGCGGCCACGTCGACGCCAGTCACGGCAACTCCAGAGGAACAGATAGAAGATGACGAGCAACGTGACCTGCGGCTTGATGGTTGTCAGCGCCATCAGAATTCCGGCAAGCAGCAGCTGTCCGCGCTGCAGCGCAAAGATCGAGCCAGCCAGCAAGAACGCCACCATCAGGCCCAACTGCGCCGCGTAAAGACCTTCAAGAACTGGATAACTGCACAACGTCAGCAAAAAGATCACAACCAGCCAGCTCCAGCTTAGGCGCCACACCAGCGCACGCATCCAAAACAGGACGCTGGCGAAAGTCATCGCCGCCAGCAGAACCACAAGCACGACCCGTGAAACGGCGAAGGGCATCTCCGCCGCCGGCCAGAGCAGCAAAATCGTGAATGCAGGATGAGCGAACATACGCAGATCTTTGGGATCCGTCGGAATGTGCGGATCGAGAGGACGGCCGAACAGGCCTTCCTGGATTTCACGTGTCATCTCGGGGCTGTACGGATCGCGATGCTCGACTCGCCATTGTTTCGTGGTGAGCCAGATCGGATAGAAATCGTCGCCGAAAGAATAGGTATTACCCAGTCCCCGTGCCGCGCTTACTTCTAGTGAGCGCGGCATGAAGAGACCCAAGTGGTAGTAGAGCATCGAAGCTGCGCCCACCATCGCCAAGCACAGGCTTAGTACAGCTAAGCGAGAGGGAGCGCGATTTTCGGGGTCAGATCGTGACATTCGCGATGGCAAGTCAGCGAATTAGAGCACGGCGTGGGGTTTCGCGCAAAGCAGGGAAGGCAGCAAATCCCCCGGGTCTAGCTTGAGGTGAACAGGTGGCCGAGTTTCTCTTTCTTGGTCTTGAGATATTCCTCGGCGTGGGGGCTGGGCGTGACTTCGCAGGGGACGCGCTCTACCACTTGCACTCCGGCGCGTTCCAGAGCCTCCACTTTATCGGGATTGTTCGAAAGCAAGCGCACGCGCGTGACCCCCAGCGCTTTCAGGATCTCGGCGGGGAGCGTGAAGTCGCGGTAGTCATTCTTGAAGCCAAGGCGCTCGTTGGCTTCGACGGTATCCAGTCCGGTGTCCTGCAGTTCGTAAGCCTGCAGCTTGGCCATCAGGCCGATGCCGCGTCCTTCCTGCTGCTCGTAGATTAGGATGCCCGAACGTTCCTCACCAATCATCGAGAGCGATAGTTCAAGCTGTTGGCGGCAATCGCAGCGCAGAGAGGCAAAGACGTCGCCAGTCAAGCATTGGGAGTGGACCCGTACCAGCGCTGGCGTGGAAGTCACGTCGCCCATCACAAGGGCGACGGCCTCTTCCACGCGGCTACCGCCGTCGGAACCGAAGTCTCCCCGAAAACCGTAAATGCGGAACTTGCCCCAACGAGTGGGAAACTCCGCGGACGCGACCTGTTGGATTTCGTTTGCGCTCACTCCTTGCATTATAGCGGGCGGCCTCGCCTACAGGAGGTAGGGGGCCTAGGTGGCTAAATGTAAATTCATTTGAGAATCTGGGGGCAAGAAAGGGGCCGTCCGAAGACGGCCCACAGCCAGATCGCGTTCACGAGCTAGATGACATTCTTTATGGTTTTGGTCTGAAGGGTGACGGTGTTGTTGCTCGCCTCTCCAGTGGCGAAAAGCATGCTCACTGATTGGGAGGTCAAGGTTAGATTGGTTGAGGGAACCAAGGTGGTGGTGCCTTCGTTGACCTCAGCCGTGTAGTTGCCCGCGGGAAGACTCACGTTCAACAGGGATCCGGGATTCACCGAGTACGTGTATATCTTTTGCGTGCTCGTATCTTCCAGGATGAGTTGCACGGCCGGGGAGTCGGCCGCCAGGGCAAACAGAACGCGTCCGTCGTTGACAGTCACCGCTCCGAAGGTGTTGGTAAACGTCTCCAGGGTCGGGGTTCCGCTTGAACTGAGCGCGAACACTGCTGAGATGTTTTTCCCGGCCTTGAGCGTGATCGTACTGTCGACAAGTGGAGAGTTCGTGCACGGCGCCAGCGTATTGGCGTCGCTGATTTTTACATCATAGGTGCCAGCAGCGAACGTGAGCGGCCCATTGATGCTTCCAACAGTGAAGCCGTGCAGATAACAGACCTGATCGTTGATCAGGACATCGACGGGAAACTGGGGATCGACGGTGGTGGAGTAGTCGAGTCCCGGAATTCCGTGAACCAGATACAGATAGGCGTTTTCGGATGCGAACGCGGCCGTGCTCATCGCGGTGCAGAGGAGGGCCAGTCCAACGGTCAGCCAAATGCGATTGTTCATTATTCTCTTCTCCAAAAGATGCGTGGAATGGCTATTGGCCAAATAGCCAGCGTTAACGGTGATGAGCGCTGCTCATTGCCTGCTTGCGACTCTTACACATGTTTATAAATCGTGATGGATCCGACAGGTGTGTTCTTATCGTACTATTCGCTCGGGAGCTATTCGTTCGCAACTTTGCGCCCGACTACGCCCCAAGAGCGGCTGGTTCCGGGCTGGTTCGACACCCTTAAACTTCGTAGCTTCATGACAGTCGGGAAGGATGCCTGTGTTGCGCTGGCGGAAGTGTGGAAGTTTTCGGTATGCCGTGGTCGAGAGTTTCTTCCGCTCTCGTTTTGTGTGAGCCCCGCGGGGTTGCGCAAGTTCTTGCGACCGTTCAAAATTCATCACATTGGAACATCAGATCGCAGCTTGTATTCGCGAGGGAAGATTTCAACAAAGGAAGGATAGAATCTGTCAGAGCTCGAAACGGACGCATTTAGTGGAAGGAAATCGCTCTTCGTCAGCCGCGCGCTTTAAAGGGAAAGATGGCGTCCTGCTTCGAAGGAATGGGTGCGCCGTTGCGGGTGGCCGGATGAAACCGCCAGTTCTCGAGTGCCGCAAGGCACTTGTTGTCGATCTCAGGACCAAGGCTCTGCAGTATGACCTTGCGGATGATTTCTCCGCGTTCATCAATCGTGATTTCAATAACTTCGTTGCCGCCGAAATCGGGCAGTTGCCACGGGTAGACGACGGGGTCCGAAGTTGCGACCGGCAGAGCCGGACGAATCTCCTCGCCGTACAACTGGCCGCGAGTGAGGGTTCCATAGGGAAGACCGGCTTGGACTCCATGACCCAAAGCGGAAAGCGTCTGAGTCTTGGCATTGTCCTCGGCCTCCGTGCGGGACAGCGGACTTTGTGGGGCCAGCTTTGCCAGTTGTGCGGGCGTCTTCCAGAGCAACTTTTCGTGGCTAAGCCGTTGGTGTCGGTAGCGCTGGGTTGCGCTGTCGGAGGAACTGTGAGTGCTGTCGTCGGGAGACTTGCTCGGCCAGTAGAGCCGAGTGACCGAATTTCCGTTTCGCCCCAACGCTACCGAGATCGGGTTGAGTAGGAGCGGCTCGGGGGCATGCAGCAGCCAGGCCAACAACAGTCCATGCCCGGCGAGCGAACCCCAGCGGAGCCATTGCTCGCGGTTCGCGGTCGCGGGATTCAGTTGCGCAAACATCGGACTCTGTTCTCACTACAGCGTTCTGCTCACTACGGCCGAAGACGGATGCACCTAAGTGATAGTTAGACGTAAAGCGGTGAATTTCGTCAAGACTATTCGTCGTTGTTCGTCGCCGATCCAGTACCCACGGTGAGGCCGGCCCCTGGTGCCATGTTGGTGCCGATTCTGGAACGCTGCTAAAATAGTTGAGCGGTCCACAATCCAACCCAAGTGCGGGGCTATAGCTCAGTTGGGAGAGCGCATCGTTCGCAACGATGAGGTCGTCGGTTCGATCCCGACTAGCTCCACCAAATTTTGGCTCAATGTTTTCAATGGTTTCAACTGAGCCGCATTTGGT